>Ga0123341_1005938_pt1 | contig 10973 bp, 8 predicted proteins | sample Turbeapinknodule_FD_89959 | JGI IMG/M metagenome (GOLD analysis project Ga0123341, IMG submission 89959) | Root nodule microbial communities of legume samples collected from Mexico - Turtle bean Mexico pink nodule | ecosystem: Host-associated > Plants > Roots > Nodule | place: Mexico: Nepantla...
GAACTACAATATTAAATTTGAATTGCGGAATGAATTAGACTGAAAAAAGAAAATATATGTTTTTGCATGAAAGAGCAAAGAAAAGTGAAAAGAAAGTGGGAAGTAGGGTACATTATTTAAAATGATAATTTTAAGAAAAAAAAGAAGTTATTAATCCATTATATGTTAGTGTTAGAGATAGTGGTGTGAAGAGGATTGATGTTTATGCCTAGTGGAGAGGATTAGATCTAATAGAAGCAAGTAAAGAGGAATAGAGGAATAAAAAAAACTGTTTCTTAAATCAATTTGAAAACTGTTACAATAGTTACAAGTAACAAGAATAATAATTGTTCCATGGGAAGAATAATGACTAAATGATTATTTTGATAATTTTAAATGAGATATATTAAATGGATAAAATGGGAAAAAAATTGTGTACATCAAAATTGCGATTACCAAATAGTTTAAAGAGAAATCTTCTTTATATATAGGTATAGATAACTAAAATAATATTAATTATAAATCCTACAATTAATTATAAAATCTCAAGTACCCTTTATCTATCATGTGTTATTTTAAATGAAATTATTCTCTAATTATATTTTGATTTGTTTGTACCAACCTTTATTGAAAATAGTTTTGAATTAGTTTCTTAAATAAATTTGAAGCAAAAACAAATTGAAACATTGTAAATCTAGGCTTTTTATTTTAAGCGTCTAGCACGAAAATGATGAAGATATGAAGAAGCTAAAATATCCAAACTTAACTATTTCAGGTGCCCAAATGCATATATAAGGAGATTGAAGGAGGGAAGAAAAACTAAGGCAATATATATATATATATATATATATATATTGTGATCTTGTTAAAAATATTGAGAGTTGCAATGAAAGTCTAGTCTTTACAGCATTTAGTCTTCTGAATTGAGCCTGAAACCATTGTAATTCTTCATTTTGTAAAGTTATAACCATGTAAGATTTCTTTGTCCTCTATCTAAAAGTGTTTTTTTATTTCTATTGAGAGTTCTTAATCTCAATGGGAGGTTAAGAAGGTGTAACCTAGAGAGGTGTGAATACTCATTGTAACCTAGAAAGGGGAGGATACTCGTTGTAACTTGGAGAGGTGAGAATACTCATGTAAAAAGTTGGCTAGTTGAAGCTCTTAAGTACATGCTTAAGGGGTTGGATGTACCCCAGGTTTGGGTAAATCCGAATAAACTCTTTTGTGTTAATCTCTCTTTACTCTTGTTATTACTCATATTTTGTTATTTATTCTATTCTTCTAGTTAGAAGATCAATTAGTTGGTTTAACTAGACGATTATGCTAGACAAACTAATTTATTCTTATTACATGGTTTATTGGGCAATCTAACATTTTCCACTGCAAAAAGAGTCTAAGTGATGGAAGACCATCCTCACTCTTCTAGCCACCAAGAATACAGCTAAGAGAAGGGGAAACTTCTAAGCTTTACAGAAGATATCATAGCTCTTAGACTGTAAAATTCTACAAATGTAAAATAGGATTTCTGTTAGGACTTGTATTTTTGGGCCATTTCTATAATAGAATAGAAATAACCTAGAGAAATTCTAGAAACCCCCACTTGAAAATTAAAGTAAGGGTTCTTAGAAGACACTCAATAAGTGATTAGAGTTTCCTAAACCGTTACCATAACGTGCCATGCAAGTTAGGGTTTGGTAGGTTACTCCACATGCTACCTTAGCCTATAAATATGTATCCACACTCATTTGTATTCAAATTTGGATGCTTAATGAATGAATTTTCTAAACAATAACTCATTTTCTTCCTATCTCTTCTATCCTAGAGTTCCATAGAACCTAGTGAGGAGCTCTCAAAGGAGTTGACCTAACCTCTTCCTTAAACCTTAGCACCTCACCATATTTTCCTCATTCCGTCACAACTCCAACCAGTGCACACTTCTTCATTCCATTTCCACTGCCAATCCACACAAGTTCGCATGGTGCAAGCTAAACTAAATCATGCAAGAATCAACTTGCATCATGTGGTAATAAGAGCACAAGTGATTCACGACTACTACAACTTGTTCCAGCTAAGTTCATTCGGTAATTTTTTTTCTTGCTTGATCCATGTTGTATTGATTTGTTCTTCTATTGTTCTTCAATTTCAAAGTTTGTAATTTCCATAGTTTAAACTTGATTTCTACCATTTAAAACCAATTTCTATCGTTTGTGTTCTTCATCACTATTTTACTCAATTGGACCGTTTAAATCAAAGTTTCACCTTGTTTTAATAGTTTTATTTCATTTTTAAATCGTTTAATCTTCATTCCATAGATTTTGATTGGTTTTAATAGTATTTTAATTGGTCAAAACAGTTCCAAATATTTGTATCTTATTTTCTCTATGTTATTGCATGTTTTTGTGTTGTTCTTACTGTTTTCCGTAGTAATTTTGTGTTTCTTTGTTTGTTTTTTTTATCGACAATAAAAATTAAATAAATAGGAACCACTTCAGGGGTGGTTCAACCCTTATACACGTACCTACCTAAAACCTCCAGAACTAACTAAAACATACCTTGCCTTTGCTACATCTTACAAACTCAAGAGAATAATCTCATGCATACCAAAGGTTCTAAACACCAGTCAGAAAAGGAAAACAAAGCTGACCTAAAATTTAAAGAGACCCACAACCAGACCTTTACTTGTACCAAAGAGAAAACTTCAGACGCATCCGCCACTCCTCTTTTGAAAATTAAGTTATTCCTGTGATTCCATAATTCGCTAACCACCCCGACCCAAATTGTGTTCCACACAATATTAACCGTCTCTGAAGCAAGGCTCATCCTAAATTGATCAAAGTTACTCTTTGGCTCAATGTGTGACACGACCAGAACCCCAAGCCATCTATGACGTAAACTCCAAACTCGCCTAGCAAATTTGCAGTCGAAGAACAAATGCCTACAAGATTCTTCTTCCATCCCACACAAACTACACATCGAGCTATCCACCTGTACCCCTATTCTACTCAGATTTACCCTAGTAGCGAGCTTGTTTTCCAGCAACCTCCAAGCCATAAGCACTGCAGAGGGTACTGCTTTGCACCTCCACAGTTTACAAAAAATCAGCGAAGAAATCGTCTCTTTATCCTTCCTAACACAATTGTAGGCAGAATTAACTGTAAAAGTTTGGAAACCCCCTTCCTTCCAAATCCAACCATCCACCTCTCCTGGGACAACCCGAGCCTCAAGCAAAAGCTGGCTCAACTGATCTGCCATCGGCTTCTCCCACTCAAAAAAAGGTCTTCTCCAAGATAACTGCTAATCCCAAACTCCGTTCGACTAAAAACCATGCTCCGAAAGCTTTGCATCTTTGGTAGAACTAATAGAAAACAATCTTGGGAAGGAATTCTTCAACGACTCGCCATTCAACCAACTATCCTTCCAGAAATATATATCCTTTCCGTCACTGGTTTTCCACTTGAAACCATCTGCGAAATTTCTCCCCCAACCCTCCGAAGACCACACCTGTTTCAAATCTTTCTACCAAAGAGAGCACCTCCTACCTTTTCCTTCCTCTCCCAAACTTCTCCACCCTCCGTATTTAGAAAGGAGAATCTCCTTCCAAAGGCCGCCCTCAACCGAACCCAACCTCCAAATCCACTTCCCCAATAAAGCCAAGTTGAACAATTTTAAATCAATAATCCCAAGCTCCCCTAACTCACGAGGCTTACAGACCAGTCTCCAAGAAGCCCAAGCAATCTTCCTTCCTTCTGCACCCCACCCCCAGAGGAAATTTCTTTGTATCCTAATCAGCTTTCCTGCCACCCCCGAAGGCAGCTTGAATAATGACATATAGAATAGAGGGATAGAAGAGAGCACAGACTTAATCAGACAGATCCTCCCAGCCATCGTCAAACATTTTCCCTTCCATTTGCTTAATCTAGCCTGTACTTTCTCAATCACCCCATTTCAAAAGTTGCCTCTTTTATGACTCCCGCCGACAAGCATACCCAAGTAGATAAAAGGAACACCCATCGTATCACAGTTAAGAATAGATGCGAACCACTGGAGCACGACCTGGTCCATCCCCATCCCCCCAATCCTACTCTTCCCGAAATTTACCCTTAACCCGGAGGGGAGCTCAAAACATTGCAAAATCGCCTTAATGTTAAAAACACTTTTGGCATTTGCTTCGCAGAAGAACAAAGTATCATCTGCGTATTGTAACATATTTACCTTTACTTTATCCTTTCCAACCTCCAAACTGTCAATCCACTTCTTTTCTTCTGCTACCCTTATCACCCCAACTAACCTTTCTACCACAATGAGGAATAGAAACAGAGCAAGCGGATCTCCCTGGCGAAGACCTTTTCTAGGGAAGAACTCCCTAGTTGGGCTCCCATTTACAAGGACGGAAACCGAAGCTAACTCTAAACAATCTTTTATCCACCGAATCCATCGGTCGCAGAATCCCAACCTCCTTAGCATATAATATAGAAAATCCCAATTCACCGAGTCGTAAGCCTTCTCATAATCGACCTTTTTCTCTTGTACTCTTCCAGAACCTCATTCGCAACTAGCACACTGTCCGATAAACCTCTTCCTTCAAGAAAAGTCGATTGTCTAGCGTTTATAATTTTTCCAATCACCTTTTTCAAACGCAAGGAAAGCGCTTTAGAGATGATCTTGTACAAGCAGCCTACTAATGAAATAGGTCTAAACTCCCCTAGCTGTTAAGGATTTTCTACTTTTGGTATCAAATAAAGAAATTACGCATTCGAACCTCTTGGCCAACTGCCGTAACCTGCAAAATCCTTTACTTCCGACACCACGTCCTTCTTTAAGATGTCCCAACAAGATTTTATAAAACCAAAGTTAAAACCATCAAGGTCGGGACTCTTTGAACTATCACACCCCCAAATCGCTGCTTTCACCTCTTCTTCCGAAAAATCGCCAATTAGCATCTTATTGTCGACTTCTGAAATGGAATTAAATTCAACCTTATCCAGTCTGGCCTGGTAGGCGTCATTCCTAGCGAACCTTTCTTCAAAAAGCTCACATACCTTATTCTTCACCTCCTCCTTATTGTCACTCCATTTGTTATTAACAAAAATCCCGTGCAATTGATTCCTTGCCCTCCTCCATTTTACCGAAGAATGGAAGAATTTTGTATTTAGATCCCCCTGCTTAATCCAACTTTGTCTTGCTTTCTGAAATAAAATCGCCTCTTGTTTAGACTTGGAAACTGAAAGCTTAGCAAAGAGAGACTTTCTTTCTTCCCTTTCTGACTCATCTAACCCGTCTTCGTCATCATACAAGTCTAATTCATCTAACCTCTGTTGAATTACCTTACTAGTCTGATTCACATCACCGAAGACTTCCTTGTTCCACACCTTTAAATCTGCTTTTAACTTTTTCAACTTTTCTTTAAACACAAAGATTTCTCTTCCTACCACCTTGTAAGAAGACCAACTCGATCTCACGAACTCTTTAAATCCGTTATCTCTCTGCCACACATCCAAACACCTAAAAGGTTTCGGACCCCAATCCACTGAGACTTCCTTCAGGATAACTGCACAATGATCCGAGATCGATCTACTTAAAACAAACTGTTGGCTGTTAGGCCAAAAATCCAACCATTCTTTTGAAACTAATACCCTGTCTATTCTGCTTTTTACCAAACTGTTGGGTTTGAACCATGTATACTTCCTGCCCACCAAAGGGATGTCCACCAATTTTGAACTTTCAATAAAGTCATTGAAACCCTTTATTTCTCTAGAATAGTTAGAATTCGACATCACGCTCTTCCTTTCCTCCTGCCTTCTTATGGAATTAAAATCCCCAATGATACACCACGCCTTTGAGAGTTGACCCTGTCTGAAACCACCAACCTCGTTCCATAGCTCTTTCTTTTCCCTTAGAGAGCCAGAACTATAGATATTCACAATAGTTACATGTGCTCCATTTTCTCTCTTCCAAAACCCTTCTACCACAGTATAGTTTCTCCCATTTACAAATTTGGATAACTGGAACGACTTGTTACTCCACATCGTAAGCACACCCCCTGCGTTATTTAAAGCTTTGTTTTCCACCCATTCTACTTCATTGGTTCCCCAAAGTAAACACACCTTCTCCCTACTAAACTCCGAACACTTTGTCTCTTGTAAACACACCATATCCACTTGTTCCCTGTTAATCAGATCCCTTATATAATTCCTTTTTAAGGCACCTCCTACCCCTCTAATATTCAGACTAATTATCTTCATTGACGACCTTTCTCCTTTCCTTCCACATCTTTCTCGTAGTTACTCCACCCTGATTAGACAGCGAACAAATACTATTTAAAACTATTTATTCTCGGCCTGGGAACGAAAACCCTGCTTCTTTCCCTACTCCCCAAACACTGGAAGCCACTTTCTTATCAGTCTTCACCCAGAAAATTCTATTGCAGTTCTCAATTGCACTTTCAGAAGCAAATAAGGAATTCGACTCACTGCCTGATTGATGAACCAAAAAAACTTGAACCACCGTAAGCTGCTTTCCAACTTTCTCTCCAACTAACATCGACATCCTTCCCTTCGGAGAGCCTCCTTCACCTCCAACTTCCTCACAATACTCCAAATCCGCCACCAATCCCAACACCTTCCCTTCAAGGGAGAACGACCTCCCGCTCACCCTCATAGGTGACTCCTCAAACCTCTGTGCTTCCTCCGCTTCTTCCATCTTATCACCGTCTGACAGCCCACTACCCGCCGAACCATGGATAACTACATTTGTGTTTCTTTGTTGAATTGTTCATTTTAATCAGTCAAAGTGTGCATATAGATGTTAATTTTTGTTTTGAATCTTGCATGTAATTTCTAATGTCACGTTCATTGTCTAATTGTTGATTTATTCTCGTTTTCGGCTTAGTTTACAAAGTGTTTGATCAATTGCTTCTTAGATTGCACACCAAGTGTTTGTGAATTTTTTTGCATTTGTATAAGCCTTTGAACCTTTTTCCCTTTATGATATTTAGGTCTCTAACTTGCTATTTGTTCAATATTAAGAATCTAATTCAAATATTATGTTGTCTTGCTGTATTGTTCTTTAATTCCTTGGATTCTTAGGTTTCCAAATTGTGTGACCTAGATTCACAATTTTATTCTGACTTCTTTTCACGTTAAAAATTCATGAAAAATTGTGTGTGTGAGTTTTGATACGTTTTCAATATCCAGTTAAAAAGTCATGTCAAAAAACAAAATACCGAAAAAGAATTAAATCGTAAAAGCTTGGTCGTTCAGTGTTCGTAAAAAAAGAGATTAAGTGTATTGTATTGCTCTCAGTTTGGAATTTGTTGCGCTTTATTTCATGACCATTTGGTACTGAAATTTTTTCTAGAGTTTTCTTTTTTGTTATCTCATTGTGGTTAAAATTTGAGACTCATTCTCGATACAAAACTTGTAATAAATTTTACAAATAACATTATTAGCGTTGAAATTGTGTATTACACACTACTAATCCGGCTTGCGTTTTTCCCTGTATTCTCTGATTTGTTTCTCAAAATATACACATCTGGTTTATGTCAAATTTATTGATTTTGATTGCATATTGAGTTGTTATCTTACCATAAAAATTTAATACCAAATTCCTTCTGGAAAATTACTACAAATTTTGGAATAGTTAGTGTCAGGGTCACTCTAGATTTTTGTTTTCTTTGTCTATTCTAGAGCTATTGTTAGGTTCATTTTGTTGTGCTAGCCTTTTATTTTATCTTTAATTTTTTATTGTCATTCTTGGCTTTCCTTTTCTCTTTGTCTCATTAATTCCTCTTGAGCTTAACATTTTCAAATTTTAGTTTTTCTTGTTTTCACTTTCTTGACTTCCTTTTGGTGCAAATTGTTGGTGTTGTGGATTTAACTTGGTTCTTGTGGAAAAGGGTCCAAAATTCTACTTTTTGGTGCCTTAAACATTGTTTTTATGGAGCTCTACCAAAGAAGAGAGAAGGCACAAAGAGAATTTAAACTAGAAGTTCATTCATTTGATCACAAAGCAAGCCTAAACACAAGCCTACATCAAAGGACTTTCATCAAACACCTTACATGCAAAATTCATTGGGTATCCTGTAAATTTGTTTACTTTTATTTCTTTTTTTATTGTTTACCATTCGTTTGGAAAAATTCTCCAAAGGAAATCTCAATAAACTTTGTAATAGTAATATGTGCATTAGTGTGAAAGTGTGTCAAAGTTCTAAAAAAAATTGTTCAATCATTGTGGATAGTGGTTCTTGTTGCAACTGTTATAGTTCTATATTAGTTGACAAATCAGCCTTAAAAAAGTTACCCCATCCTCAACCTTTTAAATTGGATTGGATTAGTCATGATGGTGGTGTTCTCGTGCAAAACCAACTAAGTGTTCCCATTGCCATATTAAGCTATAGAGAAAACATCAGGTGTGACATTGTTCCTATGAAAATAGAACACATTATCCTTAGTAGACCTTTGCAATATGATCATAGAACATCTCATGAGGGTCACACTAATCAAATTACTTTCTTCTTTCAAGGCCATAAATTTATTTTATGCCCTCTTACACTCAAACAAGTAAGAGAGGATGAAATTTAATTAAAAAAATAATAATGAAAACCTAAATATTGAAAAACAAAATAGAATAGAAGAAAAGCCTGAGAACACCTCATCCAAATATCTTTATATGCCCTTGTCATCTTACACATGTACTTCATTTTTTCGTTATACTACTTCTTCCACACTTCATTCTTCTTTTGTGTCTCAGTTACCGTCATTAGGTAACCAGAAACACAATAAATTTCCACACATACATGTTACCTTTACTCATCCACCACCCTCTTATATACACCATACATATTTCTTATGTTTGTTGTTTTTTACAGGTGGATTCATGGATTAGGAGGAACGTGATCACCACCTTTCACAAATAAGGTGGCATCCCTTACCATAATCTGGATCTAAGTTCAAATCCTTTTAAAGAAGGGGGCATGATTGATACAAACCGACAAATGACTAAGGACACAACAAGAACTTCTCAAAAGGGTCATTCATCTCAGTATACATCAGCAGAAGAAGAAGCTATAAACCTCGAGAAAACATCAGTAGAAGAAGAAGCTATAAACCAGAGCACCTAAAGTTCTTCTTGCTAGTCTTCTTAGATGTTTAGAAATATGTTGTAAATAATTAGGCTCACTTTGGGGGTCCAAATAGCAAATATAGGCTAGAATAAGGTACCTTTAGTATAATAGGGGGTGTGGGTAGCATTTTAGCTTGTTCCTAACCCATTTGAAGGCATTTTGACCTAGTTTCTAGAAGGACAAGCCTAGGATGCGGGATTGACTTAGTCAAACCCTGAGGCTGCCCATTTTTTTCCCTTTTCCCATGCTACCCCTTTATCTTGTTCTCCAAGGCTCATTCACCTATAAATAGGAGGCCTACCTAGTGTATTTTACAAGTTGAAATTATAGTAAAGAAATTATGCACAATTTTTGTGTGAGTTGTGAGTGAGTGAGTCTCCTCCTAAATTGGTCTTATCTTGTGAGATATGAAGCTCTCAAGTGGCGGCCTCCTTTCACTCATCTTGGTGATTCCACCCCATCAAGTGGCGTGATTCATCCTTGTTTCACCATCCATAAGTTCTTCTTTCATCATCTCTTCCATTAATCCATTTCCATTCCATTCTTTCATAAACATGTTCTTAGTTATGCTTCTTTGAATCAATTCGGTCTTATCTTTTGGTTCCTTTGTTGCTTGTTCATTTTCGCACCATAATTGTCATCATATTCACCATATAATTGTGTTTTCCTTTTGCCTTTGTGAAATGAACTTTCACGTCTACTTAACCACTTGGTTAAGTTAATGTCTAGTGGGGATTTTTCGTAGGTTTTCACTATTTATTTGTCCTAAAATCTCAATCATAAATATAAAAGTGTCACCTAATGATCAATCCTAAAATCAACTCACATCAATGATGGAGGACCATCCTCACTCTTCCAACCACCAAGCATACAGCTAAGAGCATAGGCAACTTCCAGGCTTTACAAAAGACATCATAGCTTTTAAACTTTAAAATCTGTATAAAAATGTAAAATAGGATTTCTCTTACGCCTCGTATTTTTGTGTCATTTTTAGAATAGAATAGAAATAACCTAAAGGACTTCTAGAAACCCTCACTTAAAAATTCAAGCAAGGGTTCTTAGAAGACATTCAAGAGGTGACTAGGGTTTCCTAAACCCTAACCCAAATATGTCATGCAAGTTAGGGTTTGGTAGCTTACTCCACACGCTACCTTAGCCTATAAATAGGTGGTCACACTCATTTGTATTCAGATTTGGATGATTAATGAATGAATTTTCTGAATAATAACTCATTCTCTCCCAATCTCTTCTTTGTTGGAGTTCTATAGAACCTAGTGAAGAGCTCTCAAAGGAATTGGACTAACCTCTTCCTTGAACCTTAGCACCTCACCATATTTTCCTCATTCCTTCACAATTCCAACCGATACACACTTCTTCACTCCATTTTCGCTGCCAATCCACACAACTTCTCACGATACAAGTTGGACCAAATCATGCAAGAATCAACTTGCATAACTAAGGCTCTATACAAGAAAAATTGGAATTACATACAACCAAAATCCATATGTAAGACAGGTTTACATACGGATTACATACGGGCAAAAATCTATATGTAAAACTGTCGTAGGTAAGCGTTACATACGGATCCAGAAAAAAATTTAATTTTTTCATTATTATTTTTACCCTTTTTAATTATTTTCGATTATTATTTATTATTATTAATGTTGGAAGCAAACTGCACTGGATTGGACTCGAACCAGGTCCCTAATTAATATTGGAAGCAAACTGCAGCAGGCAGGACTAGAACCCAAGTCCTTTTAGAGACTTATTCTTTGGTCATATTACCAATTTTATTGTACTTATTGTTATTAATATAATTTATAGTTATTATTATTAATATAATTTATAATATTATTATTAATATAATTTATAC
>Ga0123341_1005940_pt1 | contig 10971 bp, 11 predicted proteins | sample Turbeapinknodule_FD_89959 | JGI IMG/M metagenome (GOLD analysis project Ga0123341, IMG submission 89959) | Root nodule microbial communities of legume samples collected from Mexico - Turtle bean Mexico pink nodule | ecosystem: Host-associated > Plants > Roots > Nodule | place: Mexico: Nepantla...
AAAAAAATAAAATATTAATATTTATTGGGGTGTAAGGTGGAACAATAAGTGTCAAAAAATTATTTTCCTATTTAAAAAGTTGAATGTAAGTGTAATAGTCATATCTTAATATAACTTTTTACGGTATAAAAGTTGATAAAATTTTAACATATATATAATAGTTTGTAATGATGATAATATAAAACATATAGTTTATTTATCCTAATTTTAATGTTGTAATGTTACTTATTAACCTTTATGTATTGCTACATTTATATGAACCTGAAACTCTATTATATTAGATTTTTTTTAAATAATAAATATTTATGAAAAATAGAATATGTCTTCCATTAGTATGTGCATAAGATAAAAAAAAAAAAATTTGGAAAATTAATATAACATATTTTACAAATTGAATTAAATTTTACTTTTCATATAGTTACTTGACATAAAAGGTTAAGAGAGAGATTCGGTACGGGCTTCAACAGACGGGTAGGCTTGAATCCTGTTTCTATATGATTCCATCAATTTGATCAGACAGCAGTGATCCATTTTGATTGATGAAATGCTTGAGAACTAACAGGGTGTAGGGTATGGTTGTTGTGTTAAAAGAGAACATGTGGGATGTATTTAGGATGTATTTAGGCAGGATTAGATGGCGGCAAGTTTGAAATGAAGGTTCATTTCCCTCCCGCCACACGCGGCATGTGCTGGCTGGGTCCGTAATTCATGTGATTTTGCTTCGTTGTCCATCTTATCATAATCATCTACTTCATTACTCATGCTTTACATTTTTTTATTTTTCAAAATATATCTTTAAATACTTTTAATTTTATTAATTTCTCATCAAGCTCTGTGCATCAAGTGACTCGTACATTTTACACTTGGACGGGCTATATTCTTTAGAAACTCATACTCTGGGAGTACAACGACTATACTAAAATAAAAATTCTTTTCACTTTTTCTCTTAAGATTCATTAATCTTGACTATATACCAATTTATAAATGATTATAATTTATTATTGTAATGAATTAAATGTTCATTTAATATATATATATACATATAATTAATGTAATTTATTAAAATAATCTGACTGTCAAATTGTAGATTGTCAACTAAATTTTCAACTCTAATTTAGAAGGGAATAATCAACTTTCAGTTTTGACATGTATACACATGATGTTAACACTAACTTGACACTCATGCTATTTAATTATTTATGCCGTATTTTAATATCTCAGTTTTGTCTCCACCAGACTAATTTAAATATCTGAAAAAAAAACTTTCGTTTTCAGTATGCAAATTTGATAGTGATATATATATAGTTTTCATCTCGAAATTTCGGGAGTGGGTTTTGGTTTTCGTGCGGGAATCAGGAGAAGAGGTAAAGAAGGCCCAATCTTTTGTCCTGATAGTGAAGTTTCATAAGCTTTATAGAACTGACTCGAACGTGAAGCCTGTAAGGATATTTGCAAGGTTCAAAATAATTAAGTACATTGATGAGATTTGATTTACTGTCTGAATCAATTATCTTTAAATTATTAATAAGAAAAAAAAAATTGAAGTGAGAGGAATCAGATATTAGACTCTCACGTTCCATCATTTATTAGCAAGATAGCTCGATTTAGCGCGAATGAATTGAAGTAATGAAATTCATGAAGTATTACTGATACTGGTAACCGAACTACTTGATGCCTTGATTCATATTATAAGTCTATGTAGGATCATACAGTGTGCACTCTCACTTAAGACATGTACTAATAGTAGTGTAAGACTAAATTGTTTGATGCTTATGGTGATGGGCACTGCAGGTGGTACCGGGCATGGACAAAATTCATATTGCTATGGGCAGTGTATTCATCCTTCTTCACCCCAATGGAGTTTGGATTTTTCCGTGGCTTGCCTGAGAATCTCTTTATTCTGGACATCATTGGACAAATAGCTTTTCTCGTCGATATTTTCTTGCAATTCTTTGTTGCTTACAGAGACAGCCAGACCTATCGTATGATCTACAAGCGAACACCTATAGCTCTGCGGTAAACTTTTTTTTCCTTCTCTCTAATGATGTTTTTTCATTCCATGTTACTAATGCTTAATATGATTATTTTCTAACATCAGTTTCTAGTATGCTCCTGTATAACTCTGGCTTTGGTCTTTGAGAATATCCGCAATTGGTTGCAAATATTTTATTTGTATTGACATGTTTCTTAATGTCTGACATGCTTCTTTCCATGTAGGTATCTAAAATCTGACTTCATGCTTGATCTTCTTGGGTGTATGCCATGGGACGTCATCTTCAAGGTTATACTTCTTCCAGATAAAACCCAAATTCCTTGAGTATCTATATTACTTATATTGTGCATGTTTTGACGCTCTCTAACCATTCATTTGATCCACCAACAAAGTCTATAGTCACATCGCTTATGTTAGTGTCTTATAATGCATGTATACATTTCGTGGTAGTTTTTCAGGGGTTCTAGCATATTTTTTCGGTTGGCAATGAAATGACAAGTGTTAAGAAGGAAACTTTACCATCATTTTACTTTTCCTTAACTTACATGTAACTTTTATTTTACAGTGTTGGTTAACTGTTCTTAGGACTTTTCATCTAGTTGTTGTCATCTATTAAAACGACACAGAAAAATTCCGTAGTATCCTGACATTCTGTCTCAATTCTAGGAATTGAAAAGATAAAAAGCCTTTTCTCTTTTCGTTTCTTGTTTCTTTCATGGTAATGGAATTTTGTACTTACGGATATTTGATTAGACGTTTGGAACGTAATATAGGTAGTTTGTCCGTCATAACAATGGTATACGAACCATTGTCCTTTACTTGTGTTCCTGTTTCGTATCTAACCGCTTTGCAAGTCAATTACATTGATGGAAATTTAGAATGCCTCCTCACTTCACAAGTTTTGGGACTTTTTATTTAGTCATGTTTACATCACTTAGCTGCACAAGAAGTTGTGAAGCCCCTTATTGGTATGACTAACTGTGCAACTCAGCTAACACATGAGACTATTACTGGCTGGTTTTAGACGTTACCTGTACAGAAAATGGCACTTGATATGCTAAAATGTTAACAGCTTTTTGTGAAGACATCTATTTTTGTCGCAATTTCTTTGTTATCGAAGGTTTTCAATTTCTGGTTTGTACTGTAGCAACTAGCATAACTTTTTTTATTTACAGGCTAGTGGACGAAAAGAGGAGGTGAGGTACCTTTTGTGGATCAGATTATACAGGGTGCGGAAAGTCACAGATTTTTTCCACAAGTTGGAGAAGGACATACGTGTCAATTACATTACTACCCGGATTGTGAAACTGATTGTGGTCGAACTCTACTGCACCCATACAGCAGCCTGCATTTTCTACTTTTTGGCTACCACTCTACCAGACTCACAAGAAGGGTACACATGGATAGGAAGTTTAAAATTGGGTGACTATAGTTATTCACATTTCAGAGAAATTGATCTTTGGAAGCGCTACACAACATCTCTGTATTTCGCTATTGTTACTATGGCAACAGTCGGTACGTTTTTTTTTTGTTATTCATCAAGCAAAAACGATTTTCAATTTGTTGGTCTTTAGTTATTGTAATTATGCCTATGTCGGGTTGTGTTAGGTAATTGATAGTCAAATTGAAAATTTGAAAAATCTCTAGAAGACATTGATCAATGAGTCTTTTTTTCACCCTTTCTAGTTGTACAAAAAGAGAACGAACACGCTGAAGGAGAAACAACCAGAAAAGATCTTATCCAATTAATGAAGGAATTAATATTTCAAAGTCTTACCAAATCAAGTTTGAGATTCAATGAAAAATATCTATAAGTGTTAGTTGAAACGTTGTTAAGGGATTTCTAATAAATTAATCACAACAATCTTGTTCAAATAAATCAAATTAAACAAATATCAAGAAATTTCAGTAAATAAATTACAATTAATAGGTCACCTAGTGCTGATCTCATGACTCCATTGCAATCAATTACAAGTAAGGTTCCAACGAGGACAAATCATCAATAAAGTTGATTAGTACTTCGTACCAATGTCTTGGTGCCTTAAATCAATTATAATTAAAAAGGTAATTTGAATACATGCAATCTATTCAAACTAGAAACAAAGTATTGACTTGTTAAAAAACATTACAATCATCACCAAATAAAAAAACTAACAATTATAAATGGTTATAAATTCTAGATCAACGTAGTTTTGCATAGATATTTAGATTTTTTTCAAAATGTATATTATCTTGTCTCTTTTGAAAATTTCCCTGAATGAATCATGTTTGTGACAATTTCTTCCACAGGCTATGGAGACATACATGCAGTTAATTTGAGGGAGATGATATTCGTAATGGTATACGTTTCATTTGATATGATTCTTGGTGCCTATTTGATCGGTAACATGACAGCTTTGATAGTCAAGGGGTCAAAAACTGAGAAGTTTAGAGATAAGATGACAGACCTTCTGAAATATATGAACAGAAATAAGCTTGGAAGGGATATCCGTGAACAAATTAAAGGCCATGTGCGATTACAGTATGAGAGTAGCTACACTGAGGCTGCTGTCATTCAGGATATCCCTATTTCTATTCGAGCTAAGGTAATAAGAGAAAAAATGACTTTTGAACCTCATGTGTGCTCTCAATTATAGATGTCACCGTCGTAATTATTGTCATTTGCTTCAATACCCTACAATTTTATAGTTTTCCCACCTGCTTCTAAATGCTTTTTGACATTTCTTCACATTCTGTTGGTTTTTATGCATCAACTCCTTACGTTTTCTGTTTAGATTTGTCAAAGTTGTGATAAATATACTAGTATAAAAGTATGGTAACGTGTAAGGAAAATATCCAATAGATATATAAAGATGCTATTTGAAATGTCAGTTTAGTGTTGAAAGTAACAGTTTAGAGCAAAATCTGCTGGAGTTGTAGGCCACATTTTTTCTGTCAGTGTGCTGTTTAGAAATTTTCTGCATTAGTAAGTATTTGTGCTGTGTTGTGTAAAGAATATGAATTTAAACATTTACATTTTTAATTCAATTCTGTTCATTTTTGGGAGCACTAGGTGCTTATACTTAAAATAAAGATATTATTACTCTTCTTAAATCTCATTATATGATAAAGCAGTTAGTGCGATCGAAGTTTAAATTATGCCTTTATTGAATGACATATTTTATTATTTCCCCGTCATTTTGATCTCGGATGATATAATGATCTGATTACTTTTGGCAGATATCCCAAACATTATACTTGCCATACATAGAAAATGTTTCTCTTTTCAAGGGATGCTCTTCAGAATTCATCAACCAGATTGTAAGTAACCTTTCTCCGTTGCCTAGCTTGTCAATATGAAATGTAATCAATATTATCTGTATTTTTGGCATACAGAGCTCACTTTCCCGCTCTTTTTATTTGGCAAGTAACTTTTTTGTTGTATAGACTTTTAGCACCGGAACATGTTTATTAATGTTTTTAGTTTTTTGTAGATTCAAGTTACTTCTTTTCTCTGCAATTTATGTAATCAACAACAATTTCATCCTTGAAGGACCTGATTGAACGAGAATACTAACTGCACAAAATATATCTAATTGACTGAAATAATCATATTTACTAGCATTTTTTGTTATTTCCAAACATGTGCCTGTTCCGCTAATGTGACCAGATGTACCTATAAGGAGAGTTTTTTTTATCGTCCATTATCTTCTTCGGAGTGTGTAATGGTGGAGTCATTATAGTTTATGTTGTTCTGATCTTTCAGGTTATTAGGATCCATGAGGAGTTCTTTCTTCCTGGGGAAGTTATAATGGATCAAGGAAATGCTGTAGATCAACTATATTTTGTCTGTCATGGAGTGCTGGTATGATTTTATATTTCCACATTCACTTCTACAATTGCTCAATTTTTTATATTTTTCTTCTGCTGAGACTTCTGATATTTTTTAAATATACTCATCCTGCTATGCATATCGTTTTCTTACTTTGTATTGCATCACCTTAAGAAAGTATTCGCATAAACTAAGGGCAGGAGAATCTTATAAATTTTCCACATGACAAAGTATTCCTGTGCAAAGTAGGCTATGATACAGGAAGCTTCTTTAGTAGAATTTTAGAACTGATTCATAAAAAAATTCTAGAGACAAATTTCATTTTTTTTGCTTTTTGAATGCCCAAAGCTGTTTCTTTACAGGAAGAAGTGGGCATAGCTGAAGATGGGTCTGAAGAAACTGTTTCACTTCTGCAGCGTCACAGTTCATTTGGAGAAATATCAATTCTTTGCAACATTCCTCAGCCATATACTGTTCGCGTTTCTGAACTGAGTAGACTCCTGCGACTTGATAAACAATCATTTACAAATATCCTAGACGTATACTTTTATGATGGAAGGAAAGTATTAAACAACCTTCTAGAGGTAATAATTTCATATAGGCTATTTCTCTCATCCTCCTCCCTTTAGTAGTATCTGACTCTGACATGAATTAAAAAAACTCTGCAACTCTCTAGTTGAACAATCAATGGATGTATCAACTTACACGTTAAAGATTGTAGTTTACTAATTTCTGATCATGAGACACCTAATTTTTTCTTATTCTATAGGGAAAAGAGTCTTTTCGAGGTAAGCAGTTGAAGTCAGACATCACATTTCACATTGGAAAACAAGAAGCTGAGCTTGCTTTGAAGGTCAATAGTGCAGCTTTTCATGGGGATCTGCATCAGCTTAAAGGTTTAATTCGAGCTGGAGCTGATCCCAACAAGACAGATTATGATGGAAGATCACCTATAGTAAGGAACCTACAACTTCTTATGATGTCTTGCAAAATTCTGTTGCTTTCTCTTCATCTATGATGTTGGTAAATAATAACTTGGCAACATATGGATTATGTAATAAGAAATACTTTCCTGATATGAACCCCTTTTGTTTTTCCGACAGCATCTTGCAGCATCTAGAGGACACGAAGATATAACACTTTTCCTTATTAAAGAACGTGTAGATATCAATATTAAAGGTAATTATCTAACTTATGAAATTTCTACGAGTTGCTTCAATTTTGGCTGATCACCTGACACAACCATCCTTATTTGGTAATTTAATAGATAACTTCGGGAACACGCCCTTACTTGAAGCAGTTAAGAATGGAAATGATCGGGTTGCTTCTTTACTTCTTAAAGAAGGGGCCTCCATGAAGATCGAAAATGCTGGTAGTTTTTTGTGTACAGCAGTTGCAAGGGGAGATTCAGATTATCTTAAAAGACTTTTATCCAATGGCATGGATCCTAACTTAAAAGATTATGATTACCGAAGCCCTCTTCACATAGCCGCAGCCGAAGGTTTACACTTCATGGCAAAGTTGCTATTAGAAGCCGGAGCTACTGTTTTTAACAAAGACAGGTATCATTCATCACTCTTTTTGCAGGTTCATGCTGACATTTTCACATGAAAAATAGAACGGACCGTGGCTTTTCAAGGCTGGCCTAGTTCTCTAGTGCACCGAGCTTTACTTTTACACAGTTGCAGTGTACATACACCCAACAGTGTGTCTGGTGAAAATAACTAGAGGCTCGGTTCCATGCATTTCTGTAATATTGTAGACATGAACAGAATAAGTTAGTTTCTTTATTCACACCAGTAGCATAAACAAGATGGAATAAATTAACACAGACCCCTGTTAGCAGTAAATATAATATTTCACTCTTTCCTTTTTCTGCCATATTTTCTCTAATAAGTCTTACTCAAGAATATATAGTTTCTGTACTTTTTTTCTTTCCTTTTCATGATTTTGCCGAAATAGCATAACAAATTTTTTCCTTCATTTTCATTTTATTAAACAGATGGGGAAATACTCCGCTTGATGAAGCCCGGATGTGTGGAAATAAGAATCTGATCAAGTTACTGGAAGAAGCAAAATCTGCTCAACTTTTAGAATTCCCGTATTCCTCCCAAGAATGTACAGGTACTGACATACTGCGTTGCCTTTATAGGTTTTCTAAGAGATGGATACGAACTATAGTAGAATAAGCAATTTAGATCGATTAACTCCTCCCTCCTAATAAAGTTATAATGCCTGAGAATTTTATACACGTACCAGAATGTATTATTACTTAGCCTTACATCAAGGCAATGTTTTACACTTTTTTCTCGTAATTCCCAGCTTAGTTTTCTTTGTTAAATTTTAGTTTTTGGGGTTAACTTTATCATAGTTCCTTGACTTCATTGTCTCTCAAACATAATGTTTAAGCAAAACAATTACATGAATGGTTTGCATCTAGTTCTACCTCTTCCGTGAAGAGCTAGCAGACTAAAAAAATTATTGTTCCAATTGTGTGCATTTCTTTTTGTTGTTATGCCCGACAATCTCTACTTTTTAAGACTCTAGATCACCAATTCTTAATCTTATCTATCATTTTCAGATAAAATGCACGCAAAGAAGTGCACAGTCTTCCCTTTCCACCCGTGGGATCCGGAAGATAATAGAAGACATGGAATTGTACTATGGATTCCGCACTCCATCGAAGAGCTAATCAAATCAGCTGCAGAACAAATAAACATTTCTGGCGATTCTTGTATTTTATCAGAAGATGGTGGTAAAATTAATGACGTGGACATGATTAAGGATGGTCAGAAGCTGTACTTAGTCAATGAAACACATTAATGCTCTATATAATGGCTCTTTTAAACCATATAATAAAGTTCCTCGTTATGTGTTGTGCTTTCTAGACATTAGCACAGTATTTGATCTTATTAACCGCACAAAAGAGTGTCGGATCCTGTCAATACAATGAGTGATTTAGATCAAATAATGTGCTGATGATGTGCATGTGCTTTTGTGGCACCATTCTAAGCAGCTTGTGCTGATGAAGTGCTCAATAGTTGTTAGTGGGGTGGCAAACATCAGAGCTCAGCTAGAATTTATCAAAGATCAGGGCACATGGATTTCATTGCACTAATTGCTCCCTCATTCTAAACAATATATACATATATATTAGAATTTGGTATTCTGGTTACGTACAAAAAAGTTAAAACCATTAATAAAAAAATACAATCAATAATTTTCCTTTAAATAATTTATCACGTTCTATAAAATCAAACCTTGATAATAAAAAAACTGTTAGCAACTCCTCAATCGTTACGTGTTTAGTTCTAATCGAGTTTTTAAATGTTTTTAGTTAACTTCATGCGTACGAAATCAACCCAAAGCAAGTAAGTCATTGTCTACTTAGTTACACTCTTCTGGATTTCATTAGTTGAAAAAACCTTGTTTATGCAGTGATTGGATCGGAATGTTTCTTTGTTTTACTTGTCTGAGCATTAAGAGATAGTTAATTGAATTAAAAGGAAACAAAAAAATTGACTGTGAAAGTTACATTCGTATGCTTCTTGAGAATTTTGCCTGCCTGTTTTTAAACTGATAAGATGAAATTCACCACCATCGAAATCAATGATGCAAGCATGAATGTTAATGAATAATTGCTCGATAAGTCTGACAGGAAAGTTAATCATAGACACAGATGCCCCACCAAGTCATGGTCCAGTCTCAACTCCAGAAGACAGGAACAAACTAAGTTAAGGAAATCAAATCAGTGTCCCCAACAACACCATCCTCAATTTACGGGCATATTATGTGATACTTATTATTATTCAACATCAACTGAGCTAACATCGGTTGTCTGAAATTACCGATGGTTTGTTTAGATTTAGTTTTCAGTCTGCTCTTTATCATCACTATGAAGAATAAATTATTCTGTAATATTATACATTCATCATTCAGAAAAGCAATGTTTGAGTCACATTTAACAACTTCTCAGTGCAACTCTAGCTTGTTTCTGGACTTCTACACTTGTAGCAGCTGCCACCAGCCAGTACTAAATTTTCTTGTACACCAAAAGTCAATAACCCTAATAATCAACTCATAGATACAATACAAGAAACTCTCGAACAACAATCAAAGCTTACACACGGTAGTGTCCAAACTTATGCATAAACACAATCCCCACAGTTTTTAAAAAGTCTAACAACATCAACTGAGAAAATTAAACATGACTCTAAATATTGTTAAAACATTATATCACCACCTTCTAAACTTTAATCCAAGACCCCCTTAACATATGTGTTGAATTTGCCGAAAGTGGTTTTGGGCAGCCACGTTAGCGGTGACTGATGCATCATCTTCTTTCTCCTCCTTGTTCAACATACTTTCCTCGGACACTGTATTGAATTGTGGTTGAGAAGCAATGACAGCAGCAAAAAGTTCCATGAAGCAGCTTAAAGGAGGCAAGGCTGAGCTCACAAGTAGTGCCACTCTGATGATATTGTTCATGGCTAATTGCTCCACCACAAAGTTTAGTTCTTCAAGTTTTAATTAAGTTGTGGTTTAAGCATTGCAGAGGGGAAATTTATAGTGGTGGGAGAGAGTCTTGATGATGAAAAGTCTTCAACGTGGTGAGGAAGATAGAAGGAACAGTCTCGTGCTTGCCTCTGGTCTAGAGTCACTGAATCCATTTGATGATTAGGGAAAAGTCAGCAAGACTTTCAAAAGTAATGATTTTGATTGGAGCTAAATAAAATTCCAAGCAGAAAGAAATTTCTTTCCACGTGCCTTGGGAAGGAAGAACTTTGTTGCCAAAAGTTGTTTCAATAATCACACGCTCCCTCTTGGTCAACAGTCACCTTAAAATGTGCAGTCAATAATATCATTTTTATCAGATAATTTAGGAAAAAGCAAGGAAAGAAAAACATTGACATAACTAGATGAAAGGAAGAGAAGATTTTTTCACATACATAATTGCATTGCTATAACTATTACAAAAATATAAAATTTCCAACAACAAAACATATAAACACTACACTCAGATATGAAGTTTATGTATAATTATTCTCTCCTTATTTTATTTTTTATAAATTTAATTATAAAAATTGGGATAATTTCTCGAAACTTCTATGCACTGCACACCAGATTTTTAAAGAGTTTCTAGAAATAGTGTGTATTTTTACCACAC
>Ga0123341_1005942_pt1 | contig 10970 bp, 17 predicted proteins | sample Turbeapinknodule_FD_89959 | JGI IMG/M metagenome (GOLD analysis project Ga0123341, IMG submission 89959) | Root nodule microbial communities of legume samples collected from Mexico - Turtle bean Mexico pink nodule | ecosystem: Host-associated > Plants > Roots > Nodule | place: Mexico: Nepantla...
CGCCGCTGGTCACGGAGTGTAGCGCAGTCTGGTAGCGCACCACGTTCGGGACGTGGGGGTCGAGTGTTCGAATCACTCCACTCCGACCAGCCGAAAAGCCCGCGAAAGCGGGCTTTTTTCTTTGCTCTGGTTGCAGTGCGTTTTCTCCACGGCAACGAATACGGCAATGAATGGTCATTTCTTCCGGCCGGCCCTTCCTGATGTGAACGCTGCACCGACGCCAGCCTGATGATCTGGGTGGTGGTGGCCGTAGGTCTTTTCCAATGTCTCGAGCGTCATGCCAAGGTAGCCAGATGCTTCCCATTTGTCGGTTGCCGCCTGCATCAGCCAAGTCGCAGCTGTGTGCCGCAGGGTGTGCCGTACGGCGCCTTCCGAGTCCACGCCGAGAACTTCATCCACGAGATTTCGGAACGCGCGTTTAGGATCGGCTGGCTTGCCGTTGTATTCGACGACATACTTGGCACCGAGACGGTGCCAGCGGCGCATATGAGCCAGCAGACGGTCGGGCAAGCGAATCGGTGGAGCGCGCTTGTTGGCGGCGACGATCTCGCCATCCCATGCGCGGTAGAACACCCCCGCCTCGAGGTCGATAAAAGGACGGCCTTGCTCCTTGACGAAGGAGGCCTGCCAAATGCGCGAGGAGCGGCTGCCGGTGTAGACAGCGGCGAGGGTGAATCGGGCAATGTGTATGGTAGGCCGCCACTTGTTCGGCACGCCACGAAACTTGCTGCGCTTCTTGTATGCAGCCCAGATTAGCTTTGCCATCATGGAACGGTCCAGGTGCTTCACGCGACCCTTTGCCTTCGGTGGAAGGGTGACGGTCACTGCCTGGCGCGTGACGTTGTCAGCAATGGCCTGCCTGCATGCCGCACGGAGATCCTCGAGCTCGCGACGGGCTCCGTTCGGAGTGCCGCGCTTCTTGGCGTATTCCGCGCAAGTTGCGCTCGTAATGTCGTCGAGGGTCTTTTCACCCCAATAGGCGAGCAAGTTCTCGGCGCGGGCCGCTAGCTCTTTAGGGCGGGTTGCCGTGTCGCGCTTGAGTTGGAGATAATGCGCTATCACTTCCGCGACCGTTACCTCGGAAGCTGCTCTGTCTTTCCGTGCTGGCGTCGCGATGAACTGGCGCGCGATGTGGTCGGCGAGGGCCTTCTCAGCTCCGCTATAATCATCCGCGCCGCAGCCTGTGCTGTACTGCTTTCCGATGTCGAGGATGACCCATGTTGCGGCCCGGTCTTTACTTGCTGGCCGGAGCCACAGCCTGGCTGGTTTGCGGGCACGCGACATTTCTCTTTCATCTCCTCAATCGATCGAAGTGTGGTGAAGTCCTTTCCGGCTATGCGCATGACGACCAAACGTCCGCGCGCAGCTTCCTTGCGGAGACCGCTAACGGTCATCCCGCCGTACGGGAAGGCTAGGGGGACGATGTCAGCGAGCCGCAGTGGCGCGTCTGGCGCAATGTTATCGTTGGCGGCGGCCAGCATCTGTCCTCCTGTTGTGGAAACTGGGGTAAGTTCAGGACCAATTTACAAATATTGCAAGCACCGGCAGGCGCGCCTCTGATGTAGGCGAGGGTGGTGATCGCGCCGGCCTATGGTGACTGTAAAGAAAAAGGCACGACGTCATGTCGACCGGCGCGCATCCCGCGCCAAGAAAGTCTAGGTGACGGACGACAGAGCCTACTCGACCCTGCCGCCCGCCCGAGCCAGTGTTATCAAGTACCGGCCCGCCCCGCGCGGGGTTCGCGAATATGTACCGGGTGGCGGTGTCGTGATGCCACCAACCACCCGGCCGGCCGACGTGTTCAAGCGCCAGCCGCCCCCGCGGGGGTCTTTGAATTCAATGAATGTGCCGCAGTGCCTTGCCGCGGACGTGCCGGTAAGGACGCTCCGTATCACCGGGTATGTGGATCAGGTAAACTTCAGTGCCCATCGCCGAGCGGCTACGCTCTAGGACAATGGCGCGATCTCCATAAAACTCGACAAGCTGGCCGATCTTGAATTTCCAAACGCAGATGAAATTTCTGGTGGGTCGTCTTCCAAGAAGACTTCTCGGAAGCTGAATTCTCTGGGTGTTCGCCTGTTCTGCTTGCATCTTTTCAGTCTCCTCGTATCCGTTGCGTTTACGAAAATAACCCGAAAGGATACGATGATAACCGTCAAGAGGATATTTTAACCGCCAAGTCTATTTTGATTGCCGAGGCGGATATCTTTTGATATTTCAAAGACATGATTACACCCGCTCAAATCAAGGCCGCACGGGCCATGCTGGACATGAAGCAGACCGATCTTGCGAAATCGGCCGGCATTTCGGAGATGAGCGTCAAGAATATCGAGAAGGGGACTAAAGACTTTCGTGTCAGCACGATTCAGTCTGTCCAGGCCGCCCTAGAAGCAGCCGGAATCGAGTTCATCAACAACGCCCGCGGAGAGGGTGTTGTAAAGCTGCGGCGCGACCCTGATGGCGGCGAAGTCGGCAACGGCTAGCGTGGAAGTCCGTGCGAAAACCATTATCGATGACCTAGTGTACTTCCTGCGTCGAGACGCCGGTGAATATCACTTCGAAGGCTCAGACAGCCTGACTAACTTGAGTAACACCGTCCCGGCAATCGGAGATCGCATCACCCTGACAAGGGAGAATTTGGGCGGAACTACCATGGAAGTCGTCGGTCGACATTACGTCAGGCACCTAAACGAAGCTTCAGATACGGAATGGGCCGCATGGTTCATCATCGTGGGCTCTTTGGAGTTAGATGGAAATTTATTCGATGCCATCTGCGAAAACTTTAGGTAGGTCGCGACGGAAGCCGAAGGGCGAGTTCAAATGAGAAACGTGGTGTGCGAAAATCGATGTTACATCATTGTGGCCGCGGCCTTCCTACTGGCACCGTCCGCCGCCGCCGCCATGCAGTGCTATCCCAAGGATAATTCTGCGAGGATACTGTCCTCACCGTCTCCCAACGACATTCACCCCGATTGGCGGGGAGATTCGTATGTGGGCACCAGTTGGTCTTTTTCGGTGCACGGAAGTGCTGAAGATGGCACTGGCAGATATTTGAGGGGGAACTTGATGTCGCCTCGCGGCGGACTGGTTAGCCCAGACGTCTACATCCTGCGCAAAGAGTGGACATGTGAATGATCGCGGCAAAATGCCAGAAGGTGGCCGGTACGCCGGCCCGCCCAGTCAATAGCCGCAAGAGCGATCGTTTACAGGCGCGGCTAGGTTAGCGGCAACACGTTTAACGAACTAATAGTATTAATACGCAAACTTATGCGTGCGCCCTGTGACAATCTGCACGGTTTTGGTACAGGGGACGTAGTCCAACAATCTGCACAGGTATTGCGTTCATGTCTTTTATTTCCGCCCTCAATGCCAATGAAAAGGCGCCGCTTTGGGTCTGCCATCTCTCGCTCGCCGGATTGGGGGTTGCGGCCTATTTCCCTATTCTGGCTTTGGTTTCTGGTGCCGAACACAATGTTGTAGCTCTCTCTCAGGCGGAGGTGGCCTATGTCACTATTTTTTCGGCGCTGCTTTGGCTGATGAGCGCACTGTCGGGCGAGAAATATTCAAATGCTGCTGCAGCGACTTTCACTGCATCGGCAGGTTTCTTCGCAAGTGCAACGTTTGCTCTGCCAAGCCACCCAGGAAATGACTTTGTGTGGGCTGAAGAGTATCGTGCGTCGATGGGCTACTACGTTGGGATGCTACTTCCCGTCCTTCTGGTCATCGCGCTCTATGGGCCACGTTTGCGGGAGTGGTTGAAGCAAATGGCTCATGGCGGCCGTGGATAACCTCTATCAACTTTAAATTCCCCTTTCAGCTTCAACTATGACATGCATAGTGATTTTTGTAAGTATCTGAGGGGCTCTTATGAAAATTCGTTACTTCGTGCTGGCGAGCCTGCTGGCCGCTACTTCCTGTGCGAAGCGTCCTGACGCGATCGTGCCGGTCGACATTCCGATGGCCGCATATACCGGCTCAAGTTGTCCTGTGCTGGCGGCGGAACTGGTCAAAGAGCAGGAAAATCTTGCTACCGTTTCAAAGGCACAGAACGACGCCGCAACCGGCGATGCCGTTGGCGTGTTCCTGATCGGCGTTCCGACGTCGAGCGCCTTCGGTGGTGACAAGGAAGGGCAGGTCGCAGTAGCCAAGGGTAAGGTGCAGGCGATCCAAAACGCCATGCGGAGCAAGAACTGCAAATAGTCGCCTTGGTGGCAGGGCGCCTGCGACGCCCCACCACTTGTTACACCGCGAAACTTATTTTGTGACGACATCGTTCCTAAGCCTTGATTTCTTCAACGGTGAGGGTGACAGCAGCAGCGCCGCCAAAAACGAGGCCAGCCGATACGGAGTCGTACAGCACTGACCCGGCACCACCCGCCTTCCCTAGTCGAAGCGTGATCGTTTGCATGGTCGTGCTTCCGGGGACATATTCAACTTCTCCCGAAAAAGGGAACAAAGCATCAGTCACAGGGACATATCCGGCTGCCGCTCGGATAGCGTTGGCTCCGCCGTTGAATATTGCCCATACATTTGTCGCTGGACCTGACGAGTTCGTCCACATTCCGGAGACCCTCACCCGAAGCTTATTTGTCGCGGATTTCGGAGTGATCTGCACCTGAAGGACTTGCGTCCCTTCGGAAATTTGCGGGATGGTGTTGTCCAGCGGAATGGTGGTTGTTACGGCGGGCGTTCCGGCCGTATTTACCGCCTCCGCACTATCGACCACCGATCCAGCAGGCAAGAAGAGATCGCGCAGATCCGCGGCCGTCAACTCTTCAGCATCGCCCGCACCAGCAGTCTTTCTGCCAAGCAGGCGCAACGTCGCGCTGATGTTCTGCATCTTCGCGTAGGTGACTGCGTCGTCTAGTATCTTCGCTGTGGTTGTCGCCCCGTTCGCTAGCTTGTTGGTCGTTATAGCACCGTCGCTCGGTGCGCCAACCGCGATGACGTTGCCATACCGAACATTGCACTTTGTCCCGTTAGGCAGGACTTCCGGCATACGAATCTTGGCAATGCTGCCGGCATAGACGAGCGAGAACGAGTCCGGTGTCTGCATCGGCAAACCGTCGACAACAACAATCATGTTGTTCGGTGAGCCAGGGTCGTTCGCGAGCGTAAAATCGGTGTCTATGCCGTTGGCGACGAAGTTTTCACTGACGAAATTGTTAAGCGCCAGCGCCGCCGCGTTCTCAGCACGATCCGCTGCAGCTTCCGCCGCAGCCAGAATGGCAGCGCTCGCCTGGTCGCTGATGAGGCGAAAGGTAGACCCGCTCCTGATGCCCATAACAGTCATGCCGGCGACGAGGCCGCCGACCGCGACGTTATTACCACCGTTCGTCTTGACTGAGAGTGGTGCCTCTCCGTTGAACGCAACGGTTACGGGCGACGCCGTATTGGTCTCGAAGACCGTGAGCCATACCAGAGCGGAATCCGAAACTGGGATCTCGCTCGTTGCCTGAATGGCGTTGGCCGTCCCGGCTCCTGCGTCAACCGCAACGATAAAACTGAACGGCAAGTCGGCTACGCGCGGCCACGAGCCGAAGCCTGACACGCCGACCTTCATATAGACGCCGTTGTTGGCCGAAACCGGATCGCCAATGACCCACGCCAAAGACTTCGCTGCGTGGGCCAGGTCGGCGTATAGGTCCGAGCGCAAGGTGAATACGACACCACTGCTAGACAGGAAGGCCCCGACAATTGATTCGAGCCATGCACTCCAAGCTCGGACATCGGCTTTGTTAACGCGATGCGGGCCGGAAGACGGTACACCGTCCGTTTCATAATCGCGGAACACGGTTGCTGCTTTGAGAGCCATGTTATCTCCTTATAGAAAAAGAAAAGCCCGCTTGGCGGCGGGCTGTGATGGTTTGCGCTAAACGAAAGTTGTGACGTCATCGAATGTGATGCCGTCGTCTTCGTCTGGTTTTGGGGAGATGCACTCGCCGACTACATCCGGCCAGGTTTTTAGGCGTCGCCGCTCGTAGCCGTCCGGTCGGACGACGGTGAGATCGACATGTCCGCCAATGCTGTAGATCGGCTCTTCATCCGGATACGCGGGATTAGGGCCTTTTGCGTCCACGCATGTACTCGAAGACCGCCACTCCGTACCTCTCCAGCGAGGCGACATGGCTCCAGCCGGCGGCCAGCATCTCATCATGCGGGGGATACTCGCCCTGTCCAAAACCGGACGACTTTTCCTGCAAAACAAACGCCTCCGGCCCGAACGTGTCGAACATCAGAGTGAGTGGACCTTTGGTTTCGGAGATCGCACCGATGGCAATGCGTGCTGGTCCGCCACCTGCGGATCCCTCCGCTGCGATGACATCCAACGACGATGCCAGGATTTCGAGCACACCGTCGACGGACGCTGTCACTTCGGCGGCAACCATGAGCATGTCGGAAATGCAGTCAATCACACCGACATCGCCAGACCCGCCGAGATGGCGGCGCCCGCGCGAGCAAACGAAACACCTATGCCCTTAGTTAGCGCGTCCGTCTTCTTCTGGATCGCGCCCATCTGGCGATTGGTGATGCCAGCTGCTCGGTTGAGTGCGTTCTCATACTTACGAATATCGGCCGAGAGGGATACGACGAGCCGTTATAAGTCTTGAGCCACTACACGATCTCCATGCGCGATCGTTCGCCCGATAGGGCGCGATGAGTTGTTGTCATAATATGTTCCCTTAAGGCGCGCATGCGCGCTATATGTTGTGCCTCATTGACGAACGTACGCTACATGTGCTTACAACAATGCTGTCAACATGCGATTCGTGGAGCGGTTCATGGCCAAGAATGAAACCACATCGAAGAAGGCCGGTACGGCCGCTTCAAAGGTTCTCAAGTCGAGCAGTACGAGCAAAAATTCTAAGACCGCGGCGGGCTCGGCCCTGACCCAGCGGCCAGACAAGAAGAAGTGATCGATGCCTCTTCTGAGATCCTCGGCAATACGCCAAGTTGAATACACGGCGGCGACTGGAACGCTGCACATCTGGTTCGTCGAGAGCGGCGGGCCGTATGACTACTATGGTGTGCCGGAGAGGCTATACGAAGGCCTTATAAGAGCGCGATCGGCGGGCACCTTCTTCAACGACTTTATTCGGGACCAGTATACATCGAACCGGTAGCACGGCCGTTTGCCGCGGCGGGCCGAGGATCACCAAACATCTGGCATGCCACGCTCTGTCGCGGGAAACTGGAGCGCGCTAGTGACGAGCAATTTCGCAGCTGCTACATTCGAGCTATGACAAAACGAGAAGCTACCAATCGCGATCCCAAACGCGGATCATCTGGATCTTTTAAGTCCAGCAAGTCTGCGAAATCGTTGGCCGCATCTGTGCTTTCACAGAAGCCGACCACAAAGGCTGCGCACATCACAGAGAGAGAGGCCGCGAAGGCGGTGTCTGACTACATTTCGAAGAAGAAATAACGCAGCCAAATGGTCAAGACTCGAGACGTTTTTATTAATTGTCCGTTTGACGATGCCTTCAAACCTGGATTTCAGGCGCTGGTATTTAGCGTCATCGCTTGCGGATTTCGTCCTCGTTGCGCCAAAGAGATGGACGACGGTGCGGAAACCCGGATCGATAAGCTCTATCGGATTATCGAGGAATCCAGGTACAGCATCCACGATCTTTCCAGAACAGAGTTAGATGAGCACAACAATCTACCTCGGTTCAATATGCCGCTAGAACTAGGTCTGTTTCTGGGAGCTAAGCGTTACGGCGACGATGCACACAAAGCCAAGCGTTGCATCATCCTCGATATTTCTCAGTATCGATTTCAAATGTTCATCTCCGACCTGGCAGGCATGGACATCACCGCACATGGAGGTGAGCCGCGAACAATGGTGGGAATTGTGAGAAATTGGCTTGTTACGGTTTCTCGCAGAAAGACCATTCCTTCTCCCGAGGTAGTTTTCGACAGTTACGACCGTTTTGTCGCAGGGCTTCCTGAGATTGCCCAAATCGCTGGGCTTGCGGCAAAACAGCTCCTTTATGCCGACTACGAGCGTCTTGTCCTTGCATGGGTAAAGTCTGGTCACGGCCAAAACGACTGACGCCGACCCTCAGCATTTCAATCGTGGCGCTGTGCGCAAATGGCCATCGCCGGTTCCCGAAAAAGCGATGTTTTTAGCGATCTGATGGCCCCTCCAAGCACCAAAAAAGCTAATGATTCCATGCGCGCGCTGCGCACGCGCGAGGAAAATCTGTAATTGCGTTAGTGCTCGATTGCCCCACAGGTCCGTGGTCGGAGCAGGCCAGACCTTGACCTACCCCCCCTCCCGTGCGGGCCCTCCTACCAGCCGATCACCCTCGTAATGGCGTGCTGTGAAGCCCATGAGAAGGTGCCGTCATCCTTTTCGATCTTGTAGGTGAGAAACAGCGGTTCGTGGCGCCCTTCAGAGACGGATGCACTTACTATCTTGCCGTTTTCTCCACGGCGGGTCTCGACGACGTCGCCGAGCTCATATCGAAATTCAACTTGCATTGATGCTACCTATTTTAGTGGGATGCCGCGGGCGCGCATTGCCGCCTCGGCCTTCGATGTCTTTGATCGGTGACCCGCGATGGCGGCAGATGTGGACTTGCCGTAGGCACCCCAAAGGACGATGCTGATCTCGCCGAGGAAGGCCCGAGTAATGAGACGTTTCGGCATCCTACCGCTGTCGTCCCACTCTTCTTCGATAGAGGAGAAGCCTACAGACACCTCATCGACGAGGCCGGATCCAACGCTGGCCAATGCCTCCTGGCCAAGCGGTGACTTCTCATCGGGAGTAAAGCTGTAGAACAGTCCGACATTGTCTGATCGCACTGTCAGGCTTTTGTTGGAAACACGGGCAAGCGGTCGGCTTGGGTCGTGACCCCACAATACTGCGACGTCAGGATTGTCGATCAGTGACTGGTTGAAAGCGCCGCGAGCAAACCGCTCTTCAAACAGGCCCGCGATCACTGCGGGCTGGTTCCATTGGATCGCGTACCCTGAAATCTCAGCCACGCATGCGATCCTTCAACTGCTTTTCACGCTTCGCAACCCTCAGACGGCGAGCGATATCAGTGGCGGACTCAGACCGATCGACTTGGCGCTGCTCGCCTGGCAGCTTAACCGAACGAAGGCCCTTGCCGCCCTTCTCTGGGCGGGTTTCATATTCTCTGCGCTCAAGCGACATGCCCAGCACTCCTTGCATCTGCGATCAGGCGGCTCATGCCGTTTTCTTTTCCGGCGAAGAAGGGCGACCTGGTCGGCTGCATGTAGCCAATCTGCACGTCTTCCCGCTCAAGTACGTCCAGTATCTCATCCGCGTGGTCGTAGGCCGCCTTGGCTGTTTCTAGGGCAGCCACAAGGGCAGAAATGCGGTGTCCGTACTCCTGTTTCACAAGTCCGCAGGCAGCAACAGATGCGATTCCTCGCCGGTCGTCACGCAGGCGGCGAATGTATTCAGCCGCGGCTTCTAGGTCAGCTACACGCTGGCGAAGGACTGCAAGGCGGCGTGGACGGTCAAGAAGGCTTGTGTCTACGGTCTCGCCGATAAGCTCGGCAATCGCCGGCCGAATTGCCGGGCCCTTGCGTGTGCGGATATCAGCCTCTAGTGCATCGGCCTCAGCCTTAACCTCTGACTGCTCCAGAGAGAGTGCGAGAAACTTAGCGGCCAGCGCGCCGTATTCGGCGTCAGCGTCGGCAAGCGATGGGATGGAGAATGGTTCTGGTTTCTTCATGCGAAGACCTCCTTGAAGAGAGCGCCAAACGCGGCGCCGGTAACTGTTATTGATTTGCGGATCCGGTCGCCTTCCCAATGAGAAGCAAGCGCACCCGGCTGGCGGAATCGACTAACGGTACCGTCCTCCCAATGGAGAGCGATTTCCGGCCAGGTTGAGACGAATTCGATATTGAGTGGCGATGCGGGCTGGCCCTCAGCACCTTCTGCCGCCAGCACTTCCAGAACAGATCTGACTGTGCGCGGAATCGAAGCAGGCGCGCCATCGGGGTTGGCGCCACCGGGAACGAGTGCGCCGTAGGTCGCGACGGCTTCGGCCGCCCTGGCTGCGGTGGCGTCGCTTGCTAGTGCAATGAGCAGGGTGAGTAGATCGTGGCGATCAACCTCGGGCGTAACGCCAGGCGCTCCTTGGGGCATTAGGTCATCTTCACGAAGACGGCGCGCAATCTGACGGGCGCGCGCCTCCGGAAAGCCGACGTGGCGCGCAATAGCCGCCGTGGCAGAGGTAATGTTTGGCACGCTAAATCCTTTCGTGATCTGCGCGTTTTGCGTTTGGATGGACATTAAAAAAGCGCCCGAAGGCGCTGAATAAATCGGGCAGGCGAGCAGCAGCTCGCGCCGCGCTCGAGCCCGATCGTCACAAGTCTGCCCAGACTGCGACAATTCCCCACTGCCGGTACATCCGCGGTCAGCCGGAGAGGTTTTCGCGCGCCGCGTTCGTCTCGGGATACGGGAGAGAAGAACGCTGAGGCCGTCGCAAAGGCCCGCGCGCGAAACTAAAGAGCCGTCCCAGAAGGACGGCTGAAACTGCACTGCTATTGCATAGCTAAATCACGTGGCGCGATTTGTAACAGGGTCATGAGAATAATTTGCTTTGACCTGTGCTTTTGCCCATTCCATAGCTTTGCCGAGCATGGCGGCGCCTTTCTTGTCTTGATAACGACCTCTGGCGCCGAATGCCTCACCGATCCCCGATACGTCCTCCCGGGCCATGAGCAACTCGATCACATAGTCGATATCAGCCGGTGGTTCGCCGAAGTCTGGATCCTCTGCCCTTAGTGGCGATCCCTTGGACTTGCCGGGTCGCGGTGTGCCCAGCCCGGATTCGGCACCGATAAAGCATGCGCCTTCGCCAACGGCATCCGCGCATGCACCAAAGCTTATGAAGTCGTCCGAAAGCCCGTCCACCACATTCTGCGGCAGTAGATCGTGCCGAGTATAGCCGCATGGCTGGACGGGCTGGGGCTCCGCATCGCCA
>Ga0123341_1005944_pt1 | contig 10969 bp, 15 predicted proteins | sample Turbeapinknodule_FD_89959 | JGI IMG/M metagenome (GOLD analysis project Ga0123341, IMG submission 89959) | Root nodule microbial communities of legume samples collected from Mexico - Turtle bean Mexico pink nodule | ecosystem: Host-associated > Plants > Roots > Nodule | place: Mexico: Nepantla...
ATTTAATCGGTTCAATTGGCAAGAAATGGGTCTTCCATGTGAGTTTGGTGTTTGGTGCAAGTTTTGGTGAGTTCTTGAAACATAGAACATTGATCCATTTCTATTAAAAGTGCCTATTCATTTCTTAACTCAAGTTGATTCCATAAAATGTCAAAGAATCATCTATATCTTGCTATTGGAATCATATCACGGTTAATGTCTCGAACTTGTACCCAGTTTGCGAGCCAACAATTGGGCAAACTATGTAAGGACCTGGAGTAAAGCAGGTGTTTGCATTTGTCGAACACCCCCTGACGAACGGGCAGGTCGAGTCTGCCAACCGAGTTCTGCTCAGAGGTCTTAAGAGAAGGCTGGATAAAGCTAAAGGGACCTCGCCAGAAGAAGTTCCTAGAATATTGGGGGCTTACCACAGTACTCCCCAGTTCACAACCAAAGAAACACTCTTTAGCTTGGTGTACGGTTCGGACGCGATGATTCCAGTAGAAATCCAGGAGAACTCGCCACGTTTCCAAAACTTTGTGGTCGAAGAGTCCAATGAAGAGGGGAAGGTGAACCTAGATCTATTGGACGAAGTAAGGGAGGAAGCAAGGATCAAGGCTGAGGCCTTGAAGAGATGGGTGGAGTACAAATACAGCTCCAAGCTGAGACCTCGGCAATTTCAGTTCGCCGACCTAGTGATGCGAAAGGCCCACCCGTACCAGCTAGAGAACAAGTTGTCCCCCAAGTGGATTGGTCCTTTCAGAGTGACGGAGGCCCTTGGGAATGGAGCGTACAGGTTCGAGACATTAGAAGGTGGGGCGATCCCTCGTACATGGAACGCGACCAAGCTTAAGTTTTATTTCAGTTAAGTTGTTTGTTGTACCGACAAGTCCTCGAACGTTAATTGACTGCTAGTAGATGTGGGGCCACGTAAGCTGGGTCCAATGAGCGGCAGGGGCCAATGCCTTGCAGGCGGCACGCCCAGGGTGTCGAGGAGTGGTCAGGCGTCGGTCACGTAAGCTGGTCCCACAAGTAGTATGCCCAGAATGCCTCGCAGAGGGTGCGCCCAGTGGGTCGAGGAGTGGTTAGGCATCGGTCATCAGAATGTGTTGACATGTCCTCGGACATTGGCGAGTCCAACAGCGGAGCTGGGCCACGAGAGGTGAGTCCCAGACAACACACTAGTTATCAGTTAGGGAGAAGCATAGATCGCGAGGGGTCCGTGCGTGTGGTGTGGATGACGCGTTTAACACAAGTAGAGAGCCACTGGAAGAGAGATGACCCGTGAGGGTCACGTTTCAGGGGTAAACTACATGCATGGCACGTGAACAGCTAGGGGACTCCCAGGACAAATTGCCCCAGATATTAGGTGCACAAGTTGGTACCCAGGTGGTCATCCCGTCAGAGGTTGAACTCCAGTAAGGGAGTTGTTCCTGCTGGTTGACCAGAATGTGCTTCGTGCGTAGTTATGACTCGCGTATCAAGGACACCTTCGTCTTGGTTCCAAACCTTCACCCTACACCGCAGTGAGTACCTAAAATAGAGAGAACAAAGGGCGCCCTCGTGGCCGTTTGCACTCCGACGATCAAGTAAGTAGGCAGAAAACACTATGCACCTCCGTATCGGAACACCGTAACTGTGATGTTCTGAAGGCGCGTAACTGTATTCTAACGAACTTCTCTCTGGTGCTCAAATCACTCGTGCGTACAGTGTGTAAGAGTGCAAATGATTAGAACGTACCTTAATGAGCTTCCAGAAAAGCTTATATACCTTGGGTTTCCGTGCTTACTGCCACGTGGCTTCTCTGACTTAAGCGCAACTCCACGTGGAAGGCCTTACGACGCTGTAACCCAACTTAGGGAAATCCCAATGCGTAAGTCTTCCTTCCTCGAAGGGCATCCGGCGCAAGGGGTGACTACCTGGGTGCCAACTCATGCGCCCCAGCCTCTAGTCACTCGCCCTGTGAGTGTATCAGCCTTCCTCTCGTACCATGCACATGGATTACCCCTGGGGCGTGGCCCTCTCCTGGGTCGTATCTGTCCCAGGGATTCTCCAAAGGTGGCGCGGGTAGCCACGTCCTACACCTCATGCATGAGTACTTCACGAGTCAGGTTACTCCCTACTGGTACTGGGAATATGGCCTTGAAGCCACCTTTCTCTTCCCTTTATTAGTGTTCTGAGGTACTGGGGCCCGAGGCCTCCTCGCCCGTACCGTGGCCTCTTATCGTGCCGCCCCCTCCACGGTCTTCTCTACTCGTGGGTATCGGGGGGTGGCACCATCGGGGCCGAAGCGCGCTTTTAGGACAACGAGTCCTAAGAGCGCCTACACTTGATGACGCCCACACCTGGCGACGCCCACATCTACTGACGCCCACACCTGGCGACGCCCACACCTGGTGGCGTCCAAAGCGGTCAACACGCTAACTCTACTCCTTGGAGCCCTTTGGTAGGTCCCACCATATGTTTGACTTTGGTCAACGCCCGAGGACGGGTCGGTACACAAACCCCCCAGTCTTGAGCTGATAACTGTTTCAGCGAAAAGACTAAGGCCTCGCCCTACCGTCCACATGGCATTCTGATGACGTGACATTCTCTGCGCTGGTGACGTGACACTTTAAGTCACGCTCCTCAAGTTTACGTTATATCTTTCAAAAATCGCGCGCTTCAGTTACTGTCTCATCACTTTCCCATTCCTTCACACTGCTCACCTTCTTCTTGAAGCTTTCTCTGCAATCTCTCTTCACACCCCAAACCTTCGTCAATCCGATCATTCAAAGGTATGGTTTTTCTTCTTCGATGGCTCTTTCTCTTGAATTTTTGTACTGATATAACTGCCTGGGTCTGTGTATTTTTCTTGCATTCGCACTCTTTCTTCTCACTTCTTCGTTCCCCCCTTCTTTGAACTTCTCGCGTGGGTAGGGTTTTTCTGGGGTTTCTTCCTCTTTTGCGTCATAACCCTCGTTTGCTAAACCTTTGCTCTTTTTCATTATTCAGTTTCCCTACTACACCATGGCGCGTACTAAAACTACTGCCAACCCTCCACCTCCCAGGGTCAACTACAAAGCCCTGTACCCTTGGGCCCCTGATGAGTTACTCGATGAGTGCTGAAGTCTAACCTCCCTAAAGGATTGGAGGGACCATATGGGCGAACCAGGCGCTTACCAAGGCAGTGCCTTCGCCAAGAGGCATGATATCTACATAGTTGTGCATCCTTGCACACCTGGGGAACCCGTTTGCATGGACGAACGATCAAACAATGGGGAGGCCTTCTTCTTTCTCTACCAAACCGTGTTCAAACACATAGGCCTGCGTTTGCCCTTCTCTGGTTTCAAGAGGGAACTCTAAACTGAAATCAATGTCGCCCCTGCCCAGCTACACCCCAATAGCTGGGCCTTCATCAGGGCATTTGGGATTCTATGCGGGTACTTCGGCCAACCCCCCTCCGTGGACATCTTCCTCCACTTCTTCGAGGTCAAGAAGCAAGGGAAGAGCCTTTGGATGAGCTTCAGCGGCATCGCTGGGAGGGTCCTCCTATCTCTATTCCAGCAATCCTACAAGGGATGGAGGGGCAAATTCTTCAGGGTGTGTTACACCGAACACGACCTCACTGCACTGGATGGCTTCCCCTTATACTGGGTGAAGAAAGTGAAGCTGACTAAACCCAAGACTTTGGATGAACTACCCTCGACTGATCGAGAGGTTTACCAGATTTTGGCCTGTGTGGGGGTCTTGGATACTGCCGAGCTGATAGCACGCGAATACAACTCCGAGGCCCTCACCCAATACATTAGTATGGGAACTACTCCCCAGTTATCCTCTTTGCTTGCATATGAGTTGTCTGTTTGCTTCATGCTTTAACTTAGCCTGTACCTAACTTCTGCTCTATTTGCTTTCTTGGTGCAGATTCAAAAATGGACCAGAACAAGAGGATGAGGCTTGTCAAAGCTTTAACAGCCCGAGGCAAAGCTACCTCCAAGGGAGCTGATGCTTCCTCGCACCCAACCACCGAGCCCACTCCTCCAACTATCCCAACATCCCCTTCCCAAACTCTCCCCATCGCAGCACCCAACCAACCTTCTCCTTTACCACATGCCACCCCTACCTCTCCACCTCCCATCGCGGTTGTGCCCATCACCATGGTCGAGACTGCGACCACACCAGCCCCCCTAGACAAGGGCAAAAGGGTGGTAGTGGTTCCTTCCGACGAGGATGAGGACTCAGCGGATGGGAAAGTCTTCAAGAGCAGGAGGACTACCAAGGTCATCACCTCCACCCCTTCCTCCAATCACGACGTTGAATCCTTGCGGGAACACCCTCCAAGCGCTACTTCACCGTCCTATCAACTTGCTCTGGAGGGTGGGGTCGAATCTGAGCCCACACCGGCCCTAAAGCTTCCCCAGCCAGTCCAAGAGCTATTGAGAGGCTACCTGCGACAGGCGACGCCAGGGGGTCCATATGAAGAGGCCAAGAAGGAAACCATGGCCTATTATCTCGGGGCATTCCTTGCTTGCGCCAACTCTTGGCGTGATCAGGCTAGGGCCAGGGCCAGTGAGCTCTCAACCCTTCAGGCTTTTGAAAAAGAGGTGGCCACCCTGAAGGAGCAGTAGCAGACCCAGGAGCGTCATTGGGCCCGTCAAGAGGACGCCTATAAGGACTCCCTGAAAGAAGCTCAGAAAGCGAAGGACGCTGCCAACAAAAGACTCCACGAGGTCGGGCAAACCTACGCCGAACTTCTGGGGCAGGTTGTGCCCCTTCGCATGGAAGTCGCGGAGCTCAAAGATGCTGCCAAAATCTCTGAAGCCAAAATGAAGAAACTCGAGGATCAATGCGTTGACCGAGAGGTGAAACTGGGCGCGACGGAGGCAACGCTTGATGCTAAGACCAAGGCCTATGACCTGCTGGAAGCTGAATTTGTAAAGCTGCGGGCGGAGTCGATCAAAGCTTTAGCGGCCAAAGACCAAGAGCTGGCCTCCCAAGCTGAGCGCTCCAAGAAGGCGGAGCAAGAGCTGATTGATGACGTCGTGGGTGCCTTCTCCGATGGGTTCGCAGAGGCACTAGCCCAAGCAGCATGCGCAAACCCGGGAATTGACGTCTCTAGCTGTAGCCCCTTCAACCAAATCGTGGAAGGCAAAATCATGCCTCCTTTATCTATTTTGTAACTCTGTAAACACTTGTTTCTTTGTATCACCACACTTGAATATAATTGGTCATCTTAACTTTATATTCTTGTGTACTCTTCTCTTCTCTCACTGCTTGGTAATCGTGTTTGTGTTTTATCTTCGCATTTACCATCGATTCTCCTTGCTTTGATCTATACATTCCTCTTGTTCTTTGAATTCTTTATGCTTCTTTAACTCGTAATGAACTTTGGCTTGTCTTTGCTTATCCTTCGTGGCCCCGAAGTGCCTACCACAGAAGGTGTTAATGGCCTCGTCATCACTTAAGCTCAAAAATGACTCATCTCTTCCTTGGCCTCAACATCGCTCGAGGGCAAGGGAGGACTTAGCTCTTCTGGCCTCATCATTGCTCAAGGGCGAAGGAGGACTTATCTTGGCCAAAGCCTGCATACCTGTACTGGGTGCCCACGCTCGAGGAGAGACCTGCTGAACGTAAGGTCGTTTCGTCCTCAGCGTGTCTAAACACTTGGGACAAAGTTGCGCTTTGGTGCCCACGCCCGAGGAAAGGTCTGCTAAAAGCGGTGCCGTATCGCCCTCGGGGTGTCTAAACGCCAAGGCAACTAGCCCTTATCTCTGCGCACTTGGTGCCCACGCCCGAGGAGAGGCCTGTCCGAAAGCAATGCCGTATCGTCCTCGGGGTGTCTAAAAACACCAAGGCGATCGATCAGTGTTCTTGGTGCCCACGCTGGAGGAGAGGCATGCTGAAAGCAGTGTCGTATCGTCCCCGGTGTGTCTAAAGACCAAGATGACCTGGGACTTTGGTGATTACGCCTAAGGAAAAGGTTTCCCGAAGGATGGCGCTTCTTCTACATGGCGTGTATTTGCACCAAGTCGCCTAGCTCTCCACTACTCTGAACTTCCTCAATGCTTGATGCCCACACTCGAAGGAAACGCCCCCCCGCCACTTCCTTGCGAGGTGTCTAGGCATCAGACACCGGGGCTAGCCGTTCTTACTTGGGGAGGGGGCATCCCGAAGGAATCCGTTAACCCGTGCCCAGGGACTAAACGCCCGGATTTTAACTATGCTATGCGTACCTTTCAAACTTGACGCCCACGCCTGAAGAGTGTGCTCCCGCCACTCCCTTTGGGGTTTCTACACGTCCAAGTTGGCTCGCGCGCTTGGTGTCCACGCCCAGAGGAGATATCCGCGTCACTCCTGCTGAGGTGTCTACACACCATGGTGGCGGGTTCGTTTCTTAATGAACTGCGCCCCTTTCCTTTAGCGTTTCTTTACATTTGCGAGAAAAGGAAAATCGAGACAATGCATGATTAAAACTGCTTTTACTTGGGTGACCTCATTAGAAAACCCCCGAGAGGGAAAAAGAGTGTCCCCTTTAAACTGTGTTCTACATAGAGTTTTTAACAAAAGTAAAACTTCAAATTAGGTGCGTTCCAGGTGCGTGGAATGGGGCCTCCCTCCAGAGTTTCGAGACTGTAAGACCCGTTCCCTTTAGCCTCGGTCACTCTAAAGGGCCCAGTCCACTTGGGCGACAACTTGTTCTCCAACTCATACGGATGAGCCTTGTGCATGACGAGATCCGCCACCTGGAGCTGGTGAGGCCTCACCTGGGAGCTGTACTGGCGCTCCACCCTTCTCTTCACTACCTCAGCCTTTATTCTCGCCTCCTCCCTGGCCTCGTCCAACAGGTCCAAATTCACCCTCCTTTCCTCGTTGGACTCTTCTGCCACAAAGTTCTGGAAACGTGGTGAGCTCTCGTGAATCTCCACCAGGATCATCGCATCTGATCCATACACGAGGCTGAAAGACGTCACCATGGTGGAGGTCTGGGCGTGGTGTGATAAGACCACACTATCCTTGGTACTTCCTCTGCCCAGACTCCCTTGGCTTTCTCAAGCCTCCTCTTCAATCCTCTCAACAATATTCTATTTGCGGACTCCACCTGTCCGTTCATCTGGGGGTGCTCGACTGATGCAAACACTTGTTTGATGCCTACCTCTGCACACAACTTCCCCAGTTATTGGCTCGCAAACTGAGTACCGTTATCCGAGACCAAACGCCTCGGCACCCCAAACCGACACACAATATTTTCCAAACAAAGTGTTGTACCTTATGTGCAGTAATCTGTGCCACTAGTTCTGCTTCTATCCACTTTGTGAAGTACTCGATGGCTTCTATCAAGTACTTCATCTGCCTTATCGCCAGTGGGAAAAGCCCCAGAATGTCAATTCCCCATGTGTGGAAAGGCCACGGGCTGTAAATTGACCTCAAATCCTCTGGCGGCGCCTTGTGCCAATCGGCGTGTTGTTGGCACTGCTTGCATCGCTGGACGTACCCTACGCAATCTTGCCTCACAGTTGGCCAATAAAAGCCTGCACCTACCACCTTGGATGCTAACGATCTCCCCCCCACGTGGCTTGCACAAATTCCTTCATGGAGTTCAGTCATTATCCTAGTGCATTCATCTCCACTTACGCACGTCAAGATTGGGTGTGTAAACCCATGCCTGAACAATGTCCCGTCCACCAGGGTATACCTTGCGGCATTTCTTTTCACCTTCTTGCCCTCTTCTAGCCCTGTTGGGAGGATCCCATCTGCAAGGTAGTGTCTGTAGGGAGTCATCCATGTGTCTCCTTCTTCCAGGGTGCACACCTGCATGAAGTCCCCTTTTGAGGGCGAGGCCGCATAGACACTTATGCTAGGAGCTCTCGCCGTCTGCTGAGCCAAAGACCGATGCCTCTCTGGCCTTCCCTTGGACGCACTGACTTGGAGGACGTCCACTCTGTTATCTGCTACATTCGCGGCGCCTTGAGGGTCTCTTGGATGACCGTCCTCTCCCTTCCCCCCTTGCCTGAGCTAGCCAGCTTGGCGAGCAGGTTAGCACGAGCATTTTGCTCTCTCGGGACGTGCACCAACTCAAACGCCGCGAACTCCCCCTTCAGCACTTGGACGTACCTTAAATACGCAGCCATCTGCGGGTCTCTCTCTTGATATTCCCCTGTCACATGCCCCGTGACCAACAGCGAGTCACTCTTCGCCAAGAGGCTTCGCGCACCCATCTCCTTGGCCAAGAGCATTCCTGCGATCAAGGCCTCGTACTCTGCCTGGTTGTTTCTTGCCTTAAAGGCGAACCGTAGGGCTTGCTCAATCAACAACCCATTGGGCCCCTCTAAGACTATTTTGGCACCACTTCCTTGCCGATTCGAGGATCCGTCTACTGATAACAACCACTGGGAATCAAGCTCCACTTCCTGTTGGACGCCTCCTGGTGAGAGCAATGCAACGAAATCTGCATAAATCTGCCCCTTGATGGATCCCATGGGCTCGTTTACTATATCAAACTCTGAAAGCTCCACCGCCCAACGAACCATCCTTCCAGCGACATCTGGCTTCTGCAACACCTTCTGGATGGGGAGATTCGTCATCACCACCATCGTAAAACTATGGAAATAGTGGCGGAGCCTCCTGGCATAGAATACCACTGCCAGGGTTGCTTTTTCCAAAGATTGATACCTCGTCTCCGGGCCCTGCAAGGCCTTGCTCACGAACTATATAGGCTTTTGCACCTGATCCTGCTCTTGAACCAACATAGAGCTGATGGCTCACTCTGTCACTGCGAAATACAAGCGGAGGGGCACGCCTGCCCGTGGCTTGCACAATATAGGAGGCGTCGCCAGATACTCCTTCAGCCCGAGAAAGATTGTCTCACATTCTGCTGTCCACACGAAGTGGCTGTTCCTCATCAGGCATTGGAAATATGGGTGGCCCTTATCTCCACCAGCTGATACGAACCTGGACAGGGTCGCCATGCGCCCCATCAACTGCTGCACTTCTTTTACTGAGGTTGGGCTCCTCATGGCGATGATTGTTGCGCACTTATCGGGGTTCGCCTCTATACCCCGTTTAGTGAGCATAAATCCCAGAAACTTTCCCGCCTCCACCCCAAAGACGCATTTCTCTGGGTTCAGCTTGAGGCGGTACTTAGCTATCGTGGCGAACAACTCTTCCAGATCAGTTGTTTGTCGCCCTCTTTCCTGAGAGGTCACCATCATGTCGTCGACGTAGGCTTGCACGTTCCTTCTCAGCATAAGTGCAAGGATCCTATCCATTAACCTCTGGTAGGTGGCGCCTGCATTCTTCAGCCCGAACCACATGACCTTGTAGCAGTAACTACACGTCTCGGTCATGAACGTCGTTTTGCTCTCATCGCGTGGATGCATCTTGATCTGATTGTACCCCGAGAATGCATCCAAGAAACTTAGCATTTTAGAGCCCGAGGCGCTGTCTACCAACGCGTCGATGCTGGGCAGAGGATACGAGTCCTTAGGGCACGCCTTGTCCAGGTTTGTGAAGTCTACGCATATCCTCCACTTCCCATTCGCCTTCTTCACTAAGACAACATTAGCCAACCACTCAGGGTACTGAATTTCCCTGATGTGTTCGGCGCTCAACAGCTTCTTTGTTTCTTCCTGCACGACGAGGCGCCTCTCTTCATTGAACTTCCTCCTTCTCTGTCATACAGGGCGGACTTTAGGGTCCATGGTGAGATGGTGGCACAAAAAATTTGGGTCGATGCCTGGCATGTCCGAGGCGGACCATGCAAATGCGTCCAGGTGGTGCGATATTACCGCCGCCACCTCATCCTGCTCATCTTGACTCAGCAGTCGCCCCAACTTGAAGATCTTACCCCCAATTTTCCTCTCCACCACGTTTTCTACCGGCTCGGGTTGCCTATCCTGAGCGCTCTCAACGCGAGACTCACTTCCACGACCTTCTCTTCTAGGCGTAGCCTCTGCGGGCGAGGCATCCTCGGATACTTCTTCCATGGGCGAGGCGTCCCCGGATACTTCTTCCATTGGCGAGGCCTCTCCAGGTACTCCTTCTACGGGTGCGGCCCCCCTGGGCGCTTCCTCCGCGAGCATGGCCTCGGCAGGCGTCGCCTCCACGGGTTCAGCCTCCTCCAAAGGCTCCACCTCCATAGGCGTATCTGCAATGGGCGGGCGTTCCATCACCATAACCACTCCCCTTTTTGTTTTTAGGCTATTCTCAGAGCACTTCTGGGCCTCCTCTTGATCTGACTTGATCACGATCACCCGGCCACTAAGATCTGGCAATTCATCTTCATGTGGCGTGTGGAAGCCACTGCCCTTAGCCTATTCAACGCAGGCATTCCCAACAAAATGTTGTAGGCTGAATTGGCGTTCACGACTAGGTATTGGATGCTCTCAGTACATGACGTCGTTCCATCTGTAAACGTCGTCCTCAGCTCCAGGTAGCCACGTACCTCCACTTTGTCCCCTGCGAATCCATACAAACATCCCGTGTATGGCCTCAACAGATCAGGGGACAACTGCATCTTGTTAAAGGTGGACTAGAACATTACATATGTGGAGCTGCCCTGGTCCACGAGGACTTGGTGTACCCTCCTCCCAGCGGTGACGACCGAAATGACCACGGGGTCATTGTCATGGGGGACGACGTTGCGCAGGTCAGTCTTTGTAAACACAAGGTCTGATTCCCACGGGTCATCCAGTCCTTCTTCAACTACTGCGTTCACCCAGCGCACATACCCCTTGCGCTGAGAGGCAGTGCATCCTCCTCCTGAGAAGCCACCGGAGATGGTGTGCACTTCTCCATGGATCGACATCTCGTGTGCCTAATCCTCTTCTGGTACTGTCAGGGCCGCAGCTGTAGAAGACCCGGCCAAATAGTCCTTCAGGAACCCACTCTTCATGATGGAGATCAAGCTCAAGAGGACATGGAGGCCAATCAACAAGATCAAGAAGAGGTGGAGGCACAAATGGAGGACGCCCATGGAGGTCAAAGTCCACCTCAAAGGATTACAAGAAGCATG
>Ga0123341_1005945_pt1 | contig 10969 bp, 8 predicted proteins | sample Turbeapinknodule_FD_89959 | JGI IMG/M metagenome (GOLD analysis project Ga0123341, IMG submission 89959) | Root nodule microbial communities of legume samples collected from Mexico - Turtle bean Mexico pink nodule | ecosystem: Host-associated > Plants > Roots > Nodule | place: Mexico: Nepantla...
AATATAATAACTAATTATTTAAAATTAATTTATATTCAATGATTTTATAGTATTTTGAGTTACCAGTCTCTTCTTTGACTAAACTAGAGGCTCCCAATTCATACTAACTATGGTGTGCAAACACGACGAAATAATATATTAACTCTTATAAAAGAGGGTTCAATAGAGTTTAAAAAATCGGAAAGCTTTTGTACAAGGTGAATAAGGTGATGCATACCATCTTTTATGCAAAATGTGTATCTTATACAACTCACAGTTGAATTATGATCCATTAAAAAAAATGCATAAGTATACAATTCATGGAAAGACTAAAAAGAGATTACTTCTTTAAAGAGTTGCTAAAGTTTTATTAAATCATTGACCGTAAACATTAAAAGTTCATTACACATTGTTGGAGTTTAAATTATGAAGATAAAATTCTATATTAAGTGAAAATGGATAACTAAGCCCTGTATATATACATGAGAAAAAATTATAAACCTAATATTTTAAATTTTTTTATTAAGCATGATATCAGATTTACTTACATAATTAACTCATAATTTATGGGTAAAGAATTAGTGAATATTTCTCTCCCTTGGGCTGCATTTCCAACACATTGATCAAACAAAAAGGTATATATATGAGTGCTAAATTCCAAAACCTTCAATCAGCATATCAGATGCATTTAATAGAGTGGGGCACATCCTATATCCTCCTTTCTGTATCCCTAATGAGAAAGAAAAATATAAATGATTCAAGCACTAAATTCTTGCTATTCCTCTTCCACCTTGGGATATGGAGAATGAAAGCTTCATTCATCCTTTCATGCTTCCAATATCTGACAGTGAATACTGATAGTTGAAGTGTTGCAACTCACTATGCCAAAATCAACCAGTCATAAACACTTCTAGTCTGCACAGTGTTCTACACAAAGTTAGCTAGCCCACATAAAAGTACATAATTTGCATGTTAGAGAGCTTCTTCATTAGCTTTGCTTAGTCTCAGATAAAACTAGATTTTCTTATGATTGATATTCTGCTATAACACTGATTTTGGTACCATGGACCCATCTTGTTCCATACCATTACTAATGCACAAACTTGGTGTAGAAAATAATGAATCTTCACTAAACACATAAAAAAGCACAGTAATCAACCAATCATTACAAACATAAGAAGTAGGGTCTTGTTTAATTATACTTTTCTGATCTTATAATATCTAACAATTTTAACTATCACTCAATTATTATCATCCAACACGTGGTGCCTTGTGTAATAAAAAATCTGTTCATTATAAAAAATATCTGACTCTATTACTTGAATAGAAACATGGAGGAGCAACGTCAACAGCTGTGTATCTGTACCAGCCAGCCCCAATGGAAAAAGATGTGTCACAAATACCAGATGGATACTGCATAACAAATGTAGATATTTTCAGAATATATAAAAAAGTATATTTTGTAAAAAATAATTGAATGGTGTAATAATTTGCGTTAATATATGGTCTAGTTTCATTTTTTATATGTATAAATAGTAAGAAAAGGTTTAGATACAATTATATAAGTGTTTTGTCATTATGATTTGTAAATTTTTATATTAGGAGAGACTTGAGTTTTGATTCAACACCAAAAATATGCATGCTAGGAATTATATCTAGGTTTTCTTTTATGATTATATTGAATAAGGTTTTAATTGTTATTAATATAAAAAGTATTTAAAATATTCAAATATAATATTACTTATATCAACGAGATGTTATTATTTTATATAAGTTGTAGTTTAAATAATAAATATTGAAAATATAAAATAATTTTATGAGAAATTACTATTAGATTTATTGAATTTGATAATAAGTGATTGAAAATATAACAGTTATAAGTTGAAAGTAAAAAGTTTTATCTTGTGCAGCACATGTGATGCCTGCTTGGAAGCATAACAGGAAAGAAGACAAGGAGTTGTGTCCCCTAATATAAGTTGGAAAACCGACCAAAAGCATGGACCCCTTCAACCCCCATTCAACAGTTATTTATCTCCAAATGAAGGTCCCCTCTTCATTATTACAAAACTCACTCCAATAATTTAAGATATTCATCAATTTTTATACTTTCTAACCGCTTGACTTTTTTCTCCAACCTTCACATGTGTTTATGTGTCAAGCTATTCTAACTCTAAAGAGAGCAAACAAATATCAAAGAATCTTCTTTGCTTTCTCTCCTTGCAGTTTACTCCTCCTTCTGATTTTTGTTTGCATCATCACACAGAGAAGCTGACACACAGAAGATGAGAGAGATCATTAGCATTCATATTGGACAAGCTGGAATTCAGGTGGGAAATTCATGTTGGGAGTTATATTGCCTTGAGCATGGAATTAACACTGATGGCACGATGCCTAGGTACAGTTCTGTGATCATTGCTGTTTGATGTGTTGTTTAATTGAATACCTTGTATCTTCATGAAAGTTTTGATTCTTTAGGTCTTTTGACTATGGTGTACTTTTTCACTCAATTGTTGCCTTGAATACTAGAAAGCTTAATTTGATCTATCTTCAACTTGTATTACTTGATCAGTTAGATTTCATCCTTAAACTTCTCATATTTTCGAAAGTGCTTATTATTGGTAGTTTACCTTATGTATTGTTTCTATGGAGGGTCTTTTGTTGGATGTGATTTAAATCATAATGTTAAGCGTGATCATGTCATGTTTATTTCTTTATTACGTTTCCTCCATTTTTATGGTCGTGTCTATTTAGCACATAATATGCATAGATCATTCATCTTATATTGTAACTGTGGCAAGGAAAAGTATAAATGCAGTACTGCCTTTTCTGAATAGGAGAATCCCTTCTTTTAATTTTTACATATAAAAGGTCCATTGTGTTGGTGGGGTGTTAGTTAGAGCATAAAACCATTTGGAGGCCAAATTCATTGAATGAATGTTATCCCTTTCTAAGCTTCTAATTTCTCACTACCCTGAAACTAGAACTTTATTTTGTTTTTATGAATCCATTCTAATTATTTTTCCCTTTACATTCGTACAAATAATTGTCATATCTATCTTCTTGCAGTGATACCACAGTTGGCATTGCACATGATGCTTTCAACACCTTCTTCAGCGAGACTGGATCTGGAAAGCATGTTCCAAGGGCTTTATTTGTTGATCTGGAACCTAGTGTTATTGATGAAGTCAGATCTGGTGCTTACAGACAACTATTTCACCCTGAGCAATTAATTTCAGGCAAGGAAGATGCTGCTAATAACTTTGCAAGGGGACACTACACTGGTAAGTCAAATTCTGATGCAGGTCAAAATTGGCTATTCACTTCCTTGTTTAGCTGGACAATGCAACTTATTAAGTACCTATGCTGCAGTTGGAAGAGAAATTGTTGAACTGTGCCTTGATCGTATCAGAAAATTAGCAGACAATTGCACTGGTTTGCAAGGATTCTTGGTTTTTAATGCGGTTGGTGGTGGTACTGGTTCTGGTTTGGGATCATTACTGTTGGAACGTTTGTCTGTGGATTATGGAAAGAAATCTAAACTTGGTTTTACCATTTATCCTTCTCCTCAGGTGATTTCTTAAATTCTTTGGGAAAAAATGAAGTAAAATTATCTGTTTGTGGTGCATCATCAAACACTTGTTAACATCATTTTTCTTCTGATTTTCTAGACTATGATTCAGGAAAGTGTTCCTTTAAGGAACATTTTTCTACCCTGACTAATCAAACTACCCAGTAGGCTTATGTACTAGATATACAGATACTTTCTCTTGTATTGGTTAACTGGTGTTTTATGGTTTGCTTACTAATTGTTTTTGGTATATTATTGTTGATTATCCATGTGAAATGCCCTCATGAGAGTACCGTTTATCATACAGGTATCTACTGCAGTTGTTGAACCTTACAATAGTGTCCTTTCCACACATTCTCTTCTTGAGCACACTGATGTGGTTGTGCTTTTGGACAATGAAGCAATATATGATATCTGCAGAAAATCATTAGATATAGAAAGGCCAACTTACACTAACTTGAACCGTCTGATATCTCAAATTATCTCTTCCTTGACCACTTCCTTGAGATTTGATGGTGCAATTAATGTGGACATTACTGAGTTCCAGACTAATCTTGTGCCATATCCCCGTATCCATTTCATGCTTTCATCTTATGCCCCTGTAATATCTGCCGCAAAGGCCTACCATGAGCAGCTATCTGTTCCTGAGATCACCAGTGCTGTTTTTGAGCCATCAAGTATGATGGCTAAGTGTGATCCGAGACATGGCAAGTACATGGCATGCTGCCTGATGTATCGCGGGGACGTTGTTCCCAAAGATGTAAATGCATCTGTTTCAAATATCAAGGCAAAGAGAACAGTTCAGTTTGTTGACTGGTAATTATACTTCCTTGGAATGCCATATTATGAGAGCTATTTTTGAGACATATTCTTTGAAGTTTTTCATTTTTCTTGAAACAAAAATCTTATAGGATGATTTTGGTGACAAATTTTAGGTGCCCTACTGGTTTCAAGTGTGGTATCAACTACCAGCCTCCAACAGTGGTACCAGGAGGTGATCTTGCCAAGGTGCAGCGAGCGGTTTGCATGATAAGCAACAACACAGCTGTCGCTGAGGTTTTCTCGCGTATTGATTACAAATTTGACCTCATGTATGCTAAGAGGGCATTTGTCCACTGGTATGTGGGTGAAGGAATGGAAGAAGGTGAATTTTCTGAAGCCCGGGAAGATCTTGCTGCTCTTGAAAAGGACTATGAAGAGGTTGGAGCAGAAGGTGAAGAAGAAGAAGCTGAGGATGGTTATTGAAATCTTCATCATCACTATCTACTGTCTGTCCTTGTTCATTGTATGTTAAGCATCATTCTGTCGTGTAATAACTATGTTCTTACTATTGTTTCATATTGAAGTGTTGAGTGAGACAATTGTTTTCCTCACGAGCGGCAGCTGTGTATTTGTCATTCTGAATTACTTGTATGTATGTTTCAGTGAAAGTAAATGACAGGGTAGGGATTCTGCAATTTCCATTATTTAAAGTAAATCAGATGTTTATTTTATATTTTGCAGAAGTGTTTAAAATTTAGCAAAAGAAAATGAGGGACTGCAGATATAAATTGGCTATATAGTGTCTTATGTCCGTGGAAGGTTAGTTGGGATTAGAGTTTACTGATAAACCTATAAGGATGTATATCCAAACTTCCAAATGGTGATTGTGATCTAAACTAGCCACTGTATTTCCAAATGCAGAACCACAGAGGCTGTCAACATGTTGCATGTAACTTACTTTTGCTTAGCTTTTTTACGAAATGGTATCCCATGGAACACCATTATCAGTGGTTGAGATTTTCACCTGTATTCAGTTAGTTAGACACATAATAACAACACTAGTATGAATAAGAATCTTTTGTAATCATTCACCATCTTTTATCAATTCTATTAATACAATGAGTTACTTCAATGTAAGTTATATCTTGTTCTTTGATCTCTATGATGTATGGTCACATCAACTTGTGGTGATTTGTCCCTCTTCCTAAATTTATGATAATTGACTAGTGGGAAAATGAAGAAGTGAAAAAGGGTAATGTATTTGGGGCAATAAATGATGCAATGTTATTTGCTGCATTCGTATATTCCACCAATCAAAAACCCCCCCGCAGTAAATCCAGAAGCAAACTACATATGGAGAAATTCAGTGAGAGGAAGGAAAAAATTTCAAGATCTGTTCTACACTTCAATGATATAGAACGTTGTGTTAGGAATATACAAGTATAAGTTGAAAGTCCTAAACTGAATAGAAACGAGAAAGTTGAGTAATAAGAAAAAAAACTCACAAACACAAAATGTTTAAGATTTTGGATTAGAGACGGTGTCGCGATTTCTTATATTCAACTCATACCTCATAAGTAGTAAATCTCAACAGTTTATCCAAGATTTAAAGGCCTTAGCAGAAGTGGAGAATCTAAGTTTTTATCTTAAATCAATAGTAGAACATGCCTACCTCGTATAGGATTAGAACATTTTTATTTTTTTCATTTTAAAGGATGAAAAGAGAAAAATAAGAAACGTGATGAAAAAGAGTTCCTACCATCTGTATTGAACAATAGTGGAAGACTTGAAGTCCACCATGCCATGAATATTATAAAATAGTGATGTTACATAGCATGAAACAAGACTTAGTTATTTACCAAGTTTAGTGTTTGGTAAAAAAAATTGACTCCTATGCCTTTGTAGGCTCCGCACAAGCTATTTATTTTTCAGTCAAGAGACTATGACCACCAGGTTCAGACGTGATTTGTCTCCACGCATGTTCTGTAGTGTCATATATCTATCAAATTTGACATCTTCAGCAAAATAAATATGTCACCAGCATATCCTCATCAATAAATATTTATATTCCTTTTCTTTTGCAAATATTTGCTGAACTATTCTTGGTTCTTTATTCTTTGCTAGTCTCTTATGCTGACGAGTTTTGGTCTAGAATTTTTTTCACATCTGTTTTATACCTATTACAATTTACATGGCATGGAGTTTGTCTCTTCTTGCAACTCATTAGACCAACAGAAAATACTAGATACAAACAAACCACTGTCTAGCTTTTTTCCATTTGTTCAGAGTTTAGCACTTGGTAGTATCTAGTTGGTTGTTTTAGAATGTTATTCTTGATAGCTAAGTCTCAATGCAGTGTTGACGAGCCAAATGGAAGAGAAGAGAGGATAAGGATTAAGAAAGTAGAGTAGAGTGCTAATAAAGGGAATTCTGGGGCTGCAAGACCAACCAAGATGTTACCTTCCTTGGATGTGATGTGTAATTTAATTTCAGTCATATCACTTAATCTCCAAAGTTATAAAATAAAGTTTCTGAAAGTTATATCATTTCTATGATGGTTCATCCGCTAATGTTTGGGACAAGAGAATGAGACAAATTATGTATCTATGATTGATTGGGGTAAATAATCATAGCCAAAGCAAATGCCCAAAAGGCATGAGTCTTGCAAAAGCAATTGGACCAAAATCTGAGAAGATACGAAACCATATTTTCCATTAATAACAAAGCAAACATAGTACTTGTCCCTTTCACGTATAGAGGAAATTAAAGTGGTTCTACTGTTTATCCATGTAAATCAACGTGAATAGTCATTTTGATTTTGGCTCTAAGATCCAAGATTCCAATTTCCTTACTTTTCCCTCCAAAGTCTAGACTTTTACACTGCATATTCCTAGAAAGGAGACTTTGATAGAAGACTTGAAGATTTAGTTTTGACATTTAGGATGTGAAAAGAAGAATAATTGAAAATGAGCTTTCACAAGCTGCTAATGAAACTCATTGATCTTCCTTCTCACATTAAGAAAGCAGTTAGGAAAACAAAATTATATCTCACCAATGTTATTGTAATATTTCAATCAATGCTTAGATCCCACACTCCACCCTCAAGTTTTCAATAAATTAAAATAAACAAGACTAATGACATTGAGATGGAAGAATTGCGGGATCTTTTAGACCTTCAAGTTTAGCAGAACAATGAGCATAAAGGAGGAAGATCCCAGAGAGTTTCACTGGAGTCCTGAACAGTTTCCATGTACTCTTGCACCCCATTAATTGCATAGAGTGAAGCTGATATTTGTCTTTCAACTTTCATTCTTTCAAATTCAGAAAGCTCCAAGTCAGCTGTATCAGTGAGGCAATCATCAATCTTTGGTACATCCAATATTTGAGCGATAGGAAAACGATCAAAGACAGCTCCAAAACCCCATGAAGCATTGGATTGTTGACCTGACCCAAAGTCCTCCCTGCAATTGCTCAAATCTGGTTTATAAGCATCATCAAACAGATTTGAACTTTGAGGTGTCACGGTAGAAAGAGACTTGTCATTGTTGCCATTGCCATTGTTTGAATTACTAATAGCACTAGTAGTAGTACTACTACTAGTACTAGCAGTGCTAGTGCTGCTTACTCTTGGAGCTGGTGCATTATTAGCATTAGCATCTTCCTGTTTTTTCATTCCTTTTTTGTTGTTAAGAAGATTCCGAATTCGAGAAGCAAGAGGGGAATCCAAGGACACATGAGTGATGAAGTTGGTGCGAGTGTTGGATCCGCGAAGAAGGCATGCAGCTTCATCATAGGCTCTGGCTGCTTCCTCAGCTGTCTCAAATGTGCCAAGCCACATTCTTATCTTCTGAGTTGTGTCTTTGATCTCAGCTACCCATCTCCCTGAAGGCCTTTGTCTCACCCCAACAAATTTGTTGGTGTTGTTGCTTCTGCTTCTCCCTTTCAACTTTCCACCTTTGGTGATTGCAATGCCTGATTTCTGATGCTGCAGGTTTGGTTGTTGGAATTGAATCTCCATCACAAATATTATCAAACAAAATGATACTTGAATGGGAGAAGTTGTGATGAAGATGTATCAAGAAATAAGACAAGAGGAGCTGAAATGTTTATAGCTCTCACAATGTTTATGCAAAGCTAGCTATTACTTAATTTTCATGTTGTTGTTTGCAAGCTGTGAGAATATATATATGTATACACACACACATAAATGAAAAAGGTGCCTAAGTTTTGAGCAAGCAAGTGGGATTAATATATAAGATGCACATCTTGGAATTTGTTAATTGTTTAACTTTTAGAAAGTATATTTAAAATTTGACATGATGCAGACAGGGTATCCTCTTCAAATTCAATATATCACCCTTTACTTTTCAACCGCCCCTGTGTATGTACGTATGTCTTTTCTGGGCATTGCTTTACTGAAACAGTCAAGCCTCAGTTTCAACAAATGTGTCTAAAACAGAATCAATTTAATCTAGTTTTACTCACACTAATACTAATCTTCTTTTTTTCTCAATAAGAAAATAAACTTAACTCACTGCTAACAATACATCTCCCACATGTTGAAACGGTGAGATTAGGTCAACGCCCAATTTGGCAAAGCATCCCAAGGGCTAGAACATAGATAAAAGCAAGAGTAGAAAAAGGGAAAAAAAGAAAGAGAGTTGTTAATAGTTAATAGGAAGTCCTTGTCCTCACTCTTCCCCACATTTTGCTAAGTCAAAGAGTTGAAAGTATGGTAGTGAAGGCATGAATGGTTGCCACATGGAGGCCCCAAAATGATCCTTGAAATGCACCTATAAACAAAGAGATCATTAGAGCCACTAATGTCCTCACTCTCACCTATGTGGCTACACATAACAACAACAATCTTCATAATAACATATTCAAGATTCACAAACATGCATATATATCTTATCGTGCGTGCTGCGTTTGTGGTAAGTTGAACCCCTCTTCTCACGTCACCAAGGACATTTTGTTCCCCTCCAACATCTTTTATTCATAGATTCTTCTTCACCATCTTTCAACCAATTCCAAGCTTTTCATATGTGTCACATTCTCCTTCTCTTCTTTCTTAATTCATTCAAGAGACAATTAGCTAACCTAAAACAACTATTTCGTTTAAGCTAATCCTCCAACTGTTTTTCCTTTTTTCTCGATTGTTTTTTAGTTATCAAATGAAATTTTAATAATTAAATATTACATGCACTAGAAATTTTCAATGGATCTCACGCTAGACAAGAATGAAGATATGGGGAAAAAGACACAAGTTTATTTTATTAAAAAAATTAGCAAATCCAATATGGTAATGTTATCTTTGAAAATCTTTCCGAGATCAAGTTTTGGGTTAGCATTTATCACAATCACCTTAAGAAATCCTCAATCATGTTAGCAATAATTGCATCCTTTAACATAGCTTGTAAAAGGTGCTTAAATAGATTAAGCTTCATTAATTAGAATAGTGTGGTATGAATAATAGCTCTAAAAATTCAAATCTAATAGAAAATGTAACTTCCCAAATCTTGGTGTAGAATTTATAAAGCAAAAAAGGTAAAAAAAAAGAAGTTAAAGTGCCCTTGTGTTCCTTTAATGAAAAATATCTTTTAATTGTGAATAAAGAAGATAAGATTGAGGGACATCTACAAGGAGATGCTTGATGTTAGATGCTTGAACTACTCATGGGGTAAAGGGGACCTTTAGATTTTCAATGAGAATCTTTCACAAAGAAACTCAAACCTCTCTCTAATTTTCTATGCATCATTATCCTTTAGCTTTCTTGGTAGCTTATCAAATGCACCCTTTTGATGACTTTTAAAGTTATTAGATCATTTTAAATTAATCTAACTCTAATTTTCTTTGGATTCTTTTAAGGACCAAAATAATTTGAAACATAAACCCATATTTAAAGTCAATGATGATGCATGCTCATGCTTTTTTATATGTAACATTTGCCCCCCATATGTGATACCTACTACAACTACTACTACTTCCTCTGAGTTCATACAAATGAAATGAATAATACTTAACCGTAGCTAATTGTGTAGACATTGGAGAAACAAATACATGAATGATAATTAATATAGCCCCTCTAATATGATAGGAGGCAAATAGTGATCATTTTTTGCCAAAACATACGAATATACCAACAAACTATAATATTATATTTTAACCATTGACAGTGATATATATATATATATATATATATATATATAGAGAGAGAGAGAGAGAGAGAGAGAGAGAGAGAGAGTGAGTGTATAGTAAGTAATAAGCTTTTCTTGTCCGGTGAAAGAAAAAAAAAATAATATTTTCGTTTTTATTCTTTTTTTTTTTTGGAAGGTAAAGAGAGAGAGAAATAAATTAATTAATGCAAGTGAGAAATTTTTTTAATTGGTAGGTGAGAAAATGAGGAAGAAGTTAGATTATGGATATTGAATACCAACACATTTTTAATATCTTTTTTTTTTAATTCACTTTGGTAATGAATGTCTTACTTTTTTTATTTAGTATGTTTGAGTGTAATTTTTACATTTTTATCTGGTCATAAATAGCATGTATACGAAATGTGTTCATTTTAATCACATAAAAAAAAGTTATTCATATCAGAATTAGGTAATACAATATAAAAAGTAAAGAAATCAAATGAAAATGTTAAATGGTATGTAT
>Ga0123341_1005948_pt1 | contig 10966 bp, 11 predicted proteins | sample Turbeapinknodule_FD_89959 | JGI IMG/M metagenome (GOLD analysis project Ga0123341, IMG submission 89959) | Root nodule microbial communities of legume samples collected from Mexico - Turtle bean Mexico pink nodule | ecosystem: Host-associated > Plants > Roots > Nodule | place: Mexico: Nepantla...
AATTTTAAATATTTATTTTAAAATAATTATCACAAAGAAATAATTTTATGGTATATAACTGTTTTGATCTTTCATCTTCATATGAAAGTTTTACACTCTTGGCATATTTTAATTAAGTTCTTTTGAACATAATCTTGTGAATCACACACACAAAAAAAAGCTAATAATTAATAATTCCCTAATTCCCTTACTAATAATAATTGCAATTGATGGCAGTTCTGGAAGGTAACAATAACTCTTGTTGTCTATTGATTTTCCTAATTCCAATATTAATAATACCTGCTGGTTAGCTCTTGTGGACGTCTTTTGAGAGGTCAGTTTGATCACCAGTACTTCCATTGGAAAAAATAGTTATTTTCTTATAATTAGTGGAACATGTAGGAAATTTTAGTTATTTTATGATAGATTGATACGAATTTTTTATTGTTTTACTGAATATATACTAAAATCCAAGTAGAAAAGTTTTACTAAAAAAAAAGTGATTTTTTTGCCGAGTCACATAGGTTTAAGTTATTATTCTTAAAAGTGAGACATTTTATAAAGGACTAAAAGGTAGGAAGAAATGCCTGAGGGAAGCAGAGCACGCACCTCCCAGAGGCACGGTGGTCATGGCTCTGTCCAAAAACCACCTCTTATTTCAAATTGATTTTACAACGTTTTTCTTTTAGAACTTCTTAAATGGTTTTGGTGGACTAGACATGTTCAACGTCTTTCAAAAATGGGCTAGAGTGAAGAAAGTTTTTATTTCACGCAAACTAAACAAATGGGGGAGAAAATTTGGGTTTCTGATATTCTTTGATGTGAGAAATGTGGGAAGTATGGAGAGGGAGTTAGACCAGATATACATAGGGAACATGAAGCTCTTCGTAAACATTCCAAAATATCGAAGACATCATCTGGAGCCCAATAGGGCGGAGAGAAGGGAATCAAGGACCATTAACACGGTGAGACCCAGGAACTACGGGAAGAAGCATCTGGAGGCCCCTGCATTAAACAAGAAGAAGAGAAGAAAGAAAGTCTGGGTGGAAAAGAAAGGGAAAAAAAAATCCTTTGTTGATGTAGTTAAAGGAGAAACACAATGGAAATGAAAGGGGTCATTTATTAAAACACAACATCATATCTTGTCGTGGATGGAAAAAACTGCCATTGGTCAATTCAATGTTGATTTGGACTTTGATCAGTTGGGTGAAGAAGTTGTAAAAGGGGGTATGAACATGATTAGAGTGAGGTCTTTGGGGGACAACCTAGCTCTTCTAACACCAAGAGAAGGGGAGAACATGGAGGATTTAATAAAGCTCAACAAAGAGTGCTTTGATAGTGTTTTTGACGGTGTAGAGCCTTGGATGGAAGCTCATGTAGTGAGCCACAAAATCGTATGGGTGAGGTGTTATGGCTTACCGATACCATTCTGGAACAAAGATTGCTTTGCCAAAGTGGTCGGAGAAGTTGCTACGCTGGTGTCTATTGATAAATTCACGTTGATGTGGGAAAACCTTGAGTCTGCTAGATTGTAAGTCTGTCTGCTGAAAAGTCGCAATGCTAGGTTGGCAAAGAACATAAGGATCAACGATCAAACGTTCAGTATATTCAATGAAGAGGAGTTGGCAGTAAATTTTGTAGGTCAGTGCAAGGGTTATCACAATACCTATGATTCTTCTGATAGCGTTTCTTCATCAGAAACCTATGTAGAAGAAACAACATTCTCTGTGAGCGGTGGAGAGGAGGTCAAGCAATGGGTTGGGGAGGAATACCGATCAAAGGGGGAAGTGGAGGGAGCAGAGGTGGTGGAAGGAGGGGAATAGAATGCGCATACGACAAAGGACCTATTTGAGGAATCCTATTCGAAGAGTAGAGCATGCTAGAGGAAAGTTGATAAACCTTTCACGAATGAAGAAAAAAATGGGTAGAAGGTATATGAAGAGTTTGATTCTGTCAACCACTCTGACCAAGCCTACGTTTTTGCTTGTAATAACACTTATGTACATGTTGAGTTGGTGAAAATTGTGGTGGATATCGAAAGCAAGAATATCCAAAGAGAACCCAAAGCAGATTTGGGCCACAAGGGTAACCTAAAGGCCCAATTAGACGAGGATACGGGTTTTAAGCCAACCCAGGCGGTAGAGGGAGATGGTGGATCCAGGTCAGGGTCAACGCAAGTGAGTTTCGGGTTAGAGTGTGAGGAGGGAAAAGCTTTCGATGAAAGTGGAAGTCTGTTAGGAGGCTTGGAGGTGCAAATATTCCAGGAGGATCATAACACCATTTACGAGACAAGCAACGCTGGTAACTGTGTGTAGGAGAGTGGGTCGTCGGCGAAGTCATTGGAGCAAGAAGGGCCGCAGGAAAATTGTGTTATGCTTGAAGTTAGGGAAGACGCTGGTGCACTAGGGGTCCCTCGCTTAGGCGTCGATATATCACAATTTCTAGGAGAGAAGGAAGCGATTGTGGGAAACATGTCTAAAACTCCATCACGTCGGCGCAAGATGAAAGGGCTCTCGGAATTGAGGGTATCAAATACCCATCCAAGGAAATCCGTGAGAATAAGCACAATATCTTATAAGGTAGGGAATACCTCTCAAACCAGAGAAGGTACGATTTCAGCATCTATCTCTGATGGGGATATTGTCAATTGTAATCTACGTTTGTGCAATCCTGAAATCTTGGTGGAACCTTCAAAGTTATGGGAGATTGGTAGACAAGCTGGGATCACATGTCATGAGGATGAACAAGAGGTCGTCAAAGAATTTCTTTGTATGGAAGAGAGAGATTTGGAGATTATGAAGTGTTCTGAGGAGGGTAATAAAAATGGTTTATTATGATAATAGTAAATCTGAATATAAAAGGTCTAGGGGGAGGCATATTAAGCGTGTGAGGGAGCAAAATTTGTTTGTATACAAGAAACAAAATAAAATGAGCTTTCGATGCTAGGTGCTTCTCTCTATGCAGGGACAACAAAGTTGGTTGGATTCATAATAAAGGGGACAATGGAAGTGGAAGCTTACTATCATTGTGGCATAAAGAAGTATTTAGTTATGAAAATCACTTGATGAGAAAAGGGTTCATTGCTATTTTTGGTCAACACCTTAAAACTACTTCTAGGTGTGTTGTGGTAAATGTCTATGCTACATGCACTTTGAGAGATAAAGAAGATTCTTTAGAAGGAGCTTTCTAATATTAAAGTGACGTCTCAAGAACCGGTTTGGTGCTTTTATGGTGATTTTAATGCCATAAGAAGCAGAAGTGAAAGGAAAGATGTCAAGGTTAGGGGTGACCAAACAAGTGAGTTAAAAGGTTTTAATAGCTTCATTGATTCCAATATTTTACAATAATTACCTATTGTAGGTAAGATTTTTACGTGGTTCAAATCTAATGGATCGGCTAAGAGCCGACTTGATAAAGTGCTTGTTTATGAAGAGTGGTTGTAATTATGGCCCGTGTGCAAACCGTATGTTCAATAGAGGAAAGTTTCTGGTCATTGTGCTTTAGTGGTGAAGTCCTTGGATAAGGACTGGGGCACTAAACCCTTTAGAACCATTGATGCTTGGTACATGGAGAGGGTTTTAATAGGATGGTGAAGGAAAAATGGAAGTCCTACTCAGTTCAGGGGAACAAAATAATGATGTTTAAAGAAAAGTTGAAACTCCTGAAGATTGATATGAAATTATGGAATAAGGATGTGTTAGGTAACCTTGATACCACCAAGAAAAGGATATTGCAGGAAATAGAGGATCTAGATTGCCAAGACTGCAATAGGGTATTAATGGAAAGTGAGAGGTTGAAAATAATGGAATTGGCAAGCCATGAAGGAAACTGATAAGAAATTAGAATCCCTTATCTGTCAAAAGGCTAGAGCAAGCTGGTTCAAAAACGGGGACCCATGTTCTAGGTTCTTCCATTCATCTTTGAGGTGGAGAAGAATCAGAAACGAAGTTAAAGGTGTTAAGGTCGGGGCCCAATGGTTTGAGGAACCTAGTACCGCTCGAATGGAGGTGAAGAAGTTGTTTGAATCTAGATTCAGAGCAACGAAATATCTAGGGGTAAGACTTGATGCGGTCGAGTTTAAGTCTCTAACCCCGAATGATAATCTGAGTCTTTTAGTTGTTTTCTCCAAGAAAGAAATAAGGACGCAATGTGGCAGTGTGAAGGCTCAAAGAGTCCCGAACCCGATGGTTTCAACTTCAACTTTATGAAGAAAAGTTGGGAGTTTATTAAAGATTAGATTATGGCAGCGCTGGCTCTTTTTCATGAAACTGGGCGTATCCGAAAGGGTTCTAATGCTTCATTCATAGCATTAGTACCTAAGGTAAGGAACCCAACTAAGTTTGAGCAATATAGACCAATCTCCTTAGTAGGTGCTTTGTACAAAATTATATTGAAGAATTGTTGTTGTGTGTGTTATTTAGTAGATTTTGAGTTATCAATTTACATCTAGTATTGATCCAAGTTCACTTGATTCTTAATCTCTTTTGAAAGAAGTGTTTTCTAAAATCTATTAATTTTAGTCAGTTGTTTCGTGCTTTCAATCAGTTGAAAATGCTTTTATTCAAAGTCTGGTGACTATAACAAGTTTTTCATCCAATTGATTTATCGTGACAACCGATTGAATTGCACTTAGTGTTTTTTCAAAAGGATTTGGAAAATCTTTGTTTTCTTTTGTCTTTTCTATGAGGAGAAAATAGTTGGTTAGTTGAGGACTAGATGTAGCTCTTGGTTAAGAGTCAACCAGTATAAATCTATTTGAGTGAATCTCTCTTTCCTTACTTTGATATACTGCTTTAAATTTTGTTCTTTATATTTTGTTGCATTAAACATTAGTTGTTTTGATAAAACAACTGGTTGATTTTTTCTTAAAGAATTGTTAATCTGATAATTCATCTAGTTGAACAGAAAAATCAATTGATTGATTTTACAGATCTTTTCACTCTACTTCCAATCTTTGCGAAAATCTTGCAAAAACAATTCACCCCCCTCTTGTTTAGGCCATACATTCTAACACAAAGTCCAACATTGAGTAATATAAAGAAGGAAACTATTATAAAAATGGAGAGTTTATTTGAGTGTTCTAACCACAACTTAATAAGTCTCTCAGGTGTATAAGAGACTTGAGTAGTTATGTGTCATCAGAGAGTTCACAATTTTATTGTAAAATTTTCATGAGATGATTTGTAATGTTATCTTTGTAAAGATTGTATTTTATCCTTGTAAAAGTTACATGAGAGGGTGTTCAATTCTTTTGCTGGCATAAATTGTATGTCAAGTAATAAAATACTTTTTGTTTAGCATTCGTGGATGTAAAACTTGAGCTACTGAACCATGTTAGTTTTTATTGTGTGTTTTTCTTTGTGCTCTTTCATTTGTACTCTTATGTGTAAGTGTGCTTCTTCTATAAGAGATTATTTCCTATTGTGTGATGCTCAATAGTGGCATCAAAGTTGAAGTTCTAATCAGAGGAGGAAGAGAAGGAGTTTGCATGAGGAGAGTCAATGTTTTGTTTTGTGCCTTTGGAGAGGGGTTAGTGTTGATGATTTTTTATTTGTGCAATGACTTCGTTGATGCATTTGTGGTGGGTCAAGCTTGGCTTGTGCTGCTAAGTATCGATGAATTGTAGTAATGATGACACAATAATGATGACACTTGCGCGGCTAAGTGTGATAGATGCTAATGAATATAATTTAAAAAAGAAGTTTCTTGTACAACTCCTTTGTCTTCAACAAAAATAAAACACAAACGAAATGATAGAAGAAAATTGTAATGGATATAAGAGATAATGTAGATGAAGGCAATGAGTTTGAATGAAGCAGACAAGGAGATGAGTGTTGATGAAGGAAATGCGTGTGGATGGAGGAGATGAATGTGGATGAAGGAGATGAGTATTAATGAAGGAGATGAGTGTGAATGAATAAGATGACCGTGAATGAAGGATGAGTTTTAGGAGATTTATATAGAAAAATGAGAAAGAAAATTGTTAGTGAAGAGATTTGTTATCTTTAAATCTAGGCCTCTGGGTTAAAAATAATCTATAGTTCTTATTCGTTGTCATAAGGATTCAAAAATTCATAAAATATCGTCAATGCTAATTTAGATAAATAATAAAATAAATAAAATTAGTGTCAATTTAATCTAACCTTATAAATATTAAATAAATAATATTAGTGTCAATTAGTTGACGTTAACCTTATTTATTTTTAATATTTATTTTAGTTAATATTGATTAAGTTGAGCTAATCTACACTAACACAAATATTTTAATTAATAAAAATAGTAAGTATGACCTTAAAGTTAGTTAATCAAAATCCATTAGTATCTAATATTAGATGGATTATGTTAGCGTTGGCTAAATTACGCTAACTTGACAATAAGACAAATACTTATTTATTTAAAAATTAAAAATTATTATTATTAGCTTAGAGTTGGCTAAACTGATTATACGAGTGTCTAACACCAAGATGAGGCCAATAGTTAACAACTAAATTATTTATAAATAATTTTATATTTTAAAATTTATTCTTTTAAATAACTCTAATAACATTATAATTTAACTGACATTAATATTTAGAAATTCGTTTAATTATAATAATAAAATTTGAACACAAGACAAATACTAAAACAAACTACTAGCATCTATGATGATGTAAGATAAACCTTATTGGCTATCATGTATGATTTAAAAATAAAGAATAACAAACTTTTTTATGATATAAAATTGAGTTTGAATATATAGGATATTGAGCATGATATATAGAATTTGACCGCTAATTTGATTTTATATGGCCGTCTTAACAAATTGTTATGTGCAATATAAGATTAGATAAAACTAGCATCATACGATTAATTCATAAATAAGACAGAATCATTATCTACTACAAAACTTTTGTGTTAGATATTTAAAATTATTGTCTAATTTAAACTTAAATTTTTTATTAAGCCTTCTTTTTATATTTATTGATTCATGTTGTAAATAATAGGTTAATATAAGTTCAAACCTGACTATTTGATTTAATTCGTCTCACCTCTTAAGCTGATTAATAAGTCCAACCTTCAATCATATATAATAACCAACAGACTGTCAATTAATTAGCATTTATTTGCAATAATATCATAATGGGTACCGAGAAAATATCATAGGAAAAGAGATGGAATTTAGATTTTCTGCGTTTTTTGTGCTCTCCTCTATTATACTTTTCAAAATGTCGTAATTTTAATATTTTAAAATACATTAAAAAGTTTTTAATATATTAAAGTATTTTGAAAATACAATAAAGGGTCAACATAAAAAATTCAGTAGGGAATCTGAAATCCAAAAGACTACGTTTACATTTAGAGAGAAACAGGAATAAGAAAAATTATAATAAAAAATTACGAAATTTGATGATTTTTGATAAATTCCAACTAATAAAAAATATATTTAAAAGAATGAGCTATTACATTAAAAAAATCAAAATAAAGAAATTGGTTCACAGAATGGATACTATCTGCATCAACTTGACAAGTATTACAAAGAATAATTGGTATTTTTTTATTGTTTAAACATTAAAAACAACAGAACCGACTTAATATGTATTTTGACCTATAAATATGTGGTTTCGTTTTCTATTATAGTTTGTAAAAGTACTGTGCAAAGAATTAAAAGAAAGCCATTATTGTGGTTATTATGAAATGAAAGCAATTAACAAAAGTAATATAATGAATTACCTCCACATCTTGAGTCTTGAAGCACTTGCAGCATTCAAATTTTCATATTTTGTGGTAACCTTTGTCCATATATATCACGTTCATAGCAGAGAGCAGGGGCGTTAGAAGGAGAAAAGACTGGTAGAAAGCAACATGGTGGTATTTGTGAAAGATATTAGGGTTAGGGTAAACCAAGATCTACAGTAATTGAGATGTACTCTTCTTCATCTGCACTTGTTTTACCAATAAGTTGGTTTGGAGAAAATCGCGTTCTCTGATAAATGCTTCTGCGGCCATTCTGCGATCGAAGGTTTTTGATCTCCATGGCAAAGGCCAGCAGTTCCAAGTTGGGTATTTTTTGTCGTAGTTATTTTTGAACCTAGGCGAAACCTAATTAGTATCATATGCATTAATTAATAAAGAATATTAGGAGTGTGGAGACAAGTGCAAGTGCTAACGCCAACTTTTGCACTCTCCAACGCCACCTGTGAGACATCCAATGGAGGTTGACAACGAGTGTGCATGGTGACGTCACCAGCAAGGCGTAAAGGGGTTGCACCTATGACGTTAGCAGCCTCCACCATCAATTAATTACTCAATTAAATATTAAGTATAGAATAGTACTAATAATTACACTCATCCAACTTCACTTATTTTTATTTGAATTTGAATATGGATAATGAAACTAAACGAAGATGAAAAGAAAGTTTATATGTAATATGATATATATGATTGATATATTTTTTAATTAGTAAAATATAAGATTATAATTATGTTTTGTCATTAAAAATAATAGAAAATAAAATATTATTTGTATTATTATTATTAATATTATTAGCATTATTTTATTTTATATTAATATTAATATTATTACTATTATTGATATTAATATTAATATTATTATTATTGTTCTCGTTGATTGACTTTCTCCGGTTGACTTGAGTAGAAAGCTATGTCCCTAACCTGTCTTTTCTAGATTCTGTTATGCATCTTCTCGTTGGACTGGAACGTGGCTCTGTGCTGACAGAGAGACTTTATTTGTTTATCACACTCCAACAATTAAGCCAGTGAGAACTTACGAAAATAAGATAAGTATTCAATTCCAGTCTAAAAAACAGTGTACCTTTACTTAGGGTCTCAAATCCCTTTAATAGCTTACTCGTTTAATAACTTTCACTTACGAAATATAATCTTTACTAAAAGCATAAAATAATAACAAAAAACCACTTGCTCATGGGCACCACTTATCTTCAGGTGCTAACAACAGGAAATTTTTTTGTTTAACATGTGCACCATTATTCTCGGGTGCTCCTCTTTTATTCTTAACAATTAATATGTAACTAACATGTATTAATTAATATATAACTAACTTGCATATTATTACAAGAGATAAAATATCTCTTTATCTTCATAATAATATGATAACAGATTTAAACAATAACAATTATATCTTTCATCTTCAGAATAATATCACAACGGATAAAATATATCTTTATCTTTTATCTTAATTACCTTTCTTTGGCTGACCCTTACCTGGGCCAAGGTCCCGAGCATTTCTGTCCAGTACACAAGTCTCCCAGGCTCGAGCTGAGTTTGACTAGGCAAAGAGACTTACGAGAATATAATCTCAACTGAAAACATATAACAGAAAGATATTCTGCCTACGAGCACCTTTACTCACGATACTACAACAAAAAAGAATCTCGTGCATCTTTATTCACGGGTGCTCACTACTTAACTTATCATATAGCAAACTTCAACTAGCTCAAATATAACAACTACTATCACACACATGCGGACTAACCTATCTCTACCTCTTAAGCATAAAGTAATAAAAATAACAAGAATGAAACTTAGGCAAGATCTAAAGCATTTAAAATCGTGGAGTCCTCAACTAACAAAGAACTAACTTTTTAATGAACTACACATATAGCTACGACATGCCTATGCTCACTCCCGACTTGGTGTATCTCGCAAACTTGGCCCGGGGCCATATATCTTAATGTCACTAAGCTTTTTATTTTTTTTTATCATCAATGAATTAATGAAATTAAAAGGGACACTTTAGGGGTGTCCCAACCCGTATACAGAACACACTCCTAGTTAAGCATCCATCAATTACAGGCAAACTAAGTCACACACCACTTAGTTCCAGAATAATAGAGCTTTTTAAAGAGCCTCCTCTTCCCTTACTACCCCCAAAATACTGGTTCAAAATAAAGGCCAACATACAAAAACTAGCTATTACCAACTGGCTACCAGCACCCTAAATAAACTCCATACAAAGCTACTAGCATTCTGCACCACCAAAGCACTACAACAACATTTTCAGCACATGGTTAGGGCTGAAAAATAAGAGAACCTACCCTTCCCGTTTCAGTAGATCTGGACCAGCTAAAGGGTGTACTACTTTTCATGAGCCAAAGGGTGAACCTGCCACTGCTGCTACTTTAGCATCTGAGACTCTTCACTTCCTTGAAACTCCTCTCCCTTCACTTCCTTATATCTTCTAACAACATGATAAATATGTTCTTTTGCTCTCAGCTTTTGTACTAGCTTCACCAACACCAGCAAAAACCAATGTCGATGTTCCTTCCATCTGCTTCCTTTTCCTGATACTTCTACCAATCAGACACACCAAGTGATTGTTAAATCAAGTGTGTTCAAGCTTTGAAGAATCCAAATCCTTTTGAGTTTGATGGAAGGCTGGATGTGCTTGCTGTTGCTGAGGTGTTTTAGAATAGGATCTGGGGTAGACTATCTGTGTAAATCCACTCTTGATTGAATCCAAAGCTTAAGCATTTTAAAACCTTTTTAATTGAAAGTGTTTTTCAAACTAAGTGAAAAACAACCTGTTGTTTTGTCGAAACAACCGATTGTTTTATACTTAGGTGTTTTGAGAAAGGTTGAAAACTATTTTTGGTGGTTGACTTGATGTCAAACCAAAACAACCGATTGATTCAAGCATTCAATCGATTGTTTGTTTTGAAACCATAACAGAAAATTGTTTTGTACTTTGACTAAGCTTTAAATGATTTTATAACTGAATGCGCTCCTGTTTTAAATGCTTTGACCAATCTTTTAAAGCAATAAAAAGTTTGTTCAGCTTTTGTAACAAACAGGAACTGAGATTTAATCATAGAAAAACAGATTTGAGTTTTTCACTTATTTTTCTTTCAAGAGTTAAAGAATACTTTAAGATTGCTTTGATCAAGAGAGAGTGGAATAGGATTTTCATCTTGTATTGATTTCAGATCATTCTGTAACAAGTGTAATCCTTCTACACTTTGTGTAAACT
>Ga0123341_1005949_pt1 | contig 10965 bp, 8 predicted proteins | sample Turbeapinknodule_FD_89959 | JGI IMG/M metagenome (GOLD analysis project Ga0123341, IMG submission 89959) | Root nodule microbial communities of legume samples collected from Mexico - Turtle bean Mexico pink nodule | ecosystem: Host-associated > Plants > Roots > Nodule | place: Mexico: Nepantla...
ATATATATATACACACACGTGTGTGTTTTAAAACTGTATTATTTTAATGTAATAAAAAGATACACATATTAGCAATAACATGTATTTTTGCTAGTTATTAATAAACATAATACTAATTTCGATAATTGTATTAGGTGAATACATTATTTTTAGAATTTTATCCTTATTGTTTTTAAAAAAAGTTTCTTTTATGATATTGTGATATCTATTTTTATTTTTGTATATTTTTAAAATTTATACAAGAAATAATGAAAATAATTGCATTATTTTTTTTTGTATAAATATTTTATATGAGAAGTGTATAATTAAATAAATTCTCAATTCGGCTCTGTACATAAAATCTTTGTTAAATTGATCTTTACACCTGTAAAATGTTACTTATTTAGTATGTATTACTTTGGTTGTTACACATTTAATGTAAAGTAGTTTTAATTTATCATAGCACATTCTTAATTTGCTCTCCTTAATTTGATCATTGCAAATAAATAACCAAATTAAAAACATGATACATGTATAATGAACAAATTAAGAATATATCACATGCATATAATCAAATTAAAAAATCTTGAGGTGTAAGGATGATAAGAAATAGATTAATAATTTTTTAATTGTGCATATAAATTAATTTAGTAAATATTTATGTTAGAGATCAGACGTTGATTAGAGATAATGTCATCTCTCATATATATAATGTTGAGTTAGATTTAAGTTTACTTTTTTATTATGATATTAATGTAATTTAAAATTTATCCTAATTAGAGTTTATTAGTCTTATCATATTATTTGTTAATTACAGATTTTACATTGACTAAAAATAAAATTAATTAATAATATATAATGAATATAAACTTAATCTTATACAAGGTTGAGTTAAATTTCAATTTTAATTTTTCATCTGTTCATGTACAAAGAGTCTCGTCAAAAAAATATGTATACGTTTTTAACTTATTTGAAAAGAGGACAAATAAAACCAAAAATAACGTTTATGGAATTAAGAGTAATGATAAAAAGAAAACACAGATAACTTTTTTCTGTTTACTTAATTAATTATATTTTAGTGCGTAAATAATTTTCTCCAGTTTGTCATATTAGTTTATTTATTCCACTTAATGCTTATACAACTTCCAAGTTCTGAATCCTTGTTTTCAGGGATTCCTCCAATACTTGAACAAATATTTAAAAAGAAGGGTAACCCATTATTTAACATCAAATAATAAAATATAAATATACCTGTTACCTTAAAAAGACATAATAACTATAAATTTTTATGTTATATTAAGAAAATATAATAAATATAACTTTTTTATGTTGAAGACAAATATAATCAAACCTGCAGGGCCACCCTATTTCCATCACTGAAAAGAACTTCAAATCAATTTATACTTTTTTTTAAAAAAGAATAACAATAATGAAGCACAAAATAAATTGGAATGATTGGTTAAATTAGTAGGGTAGAGAGAACTTCTTAAAAATTAGGGGCCCTTAGACTATAATAATGTAGACTACTATATATAAAACACTATTTTTCTATAAATTAGTTTAAAATTTTAAAAATGTTGATTTCACATTGAAGAAACTTGAATTGAAAATTTATGTTGTTTTGTTCCTTAGATTAATGTGATGAGTGCTAAAGTTTCATTTGATGAAGAGTTGAAGGTTTTCAATTTTTCATTTATGCAAAGTACAATAGTGAGAGTTAAGAGTAAGAGAGATGAGAGTGAGATCCCTTTTTCAAGTTGCATGAAAATGCACAAACCCAGTAAAAGAGAGTTCAAGTGGACACTTTTTTTACATCTAAAGAGCCTCATATAAGTACCTTTTCTCATTCATTTTGGCCTTTTATGTTTGTCCATGCTCCCTTCACCCTTTCTCCCAATTCCCATTTTTCATTTCTCTCTCTTCTACTCCCACACATACTATCACTTATTGGCTAGGTTTAATTATGATAAACTATTATCACAAACATATCTAATTTACATCATTACAAATTGTTCTAAATGTCTTTTTTTAAATGAAAATCTTTCAGGTTATACATCATTATGCAACTTGACGTTTCAGTTAGACTGACACCTCATATGTTAATAAAAACGATACATAAGTAGACTATACTTATTCATAAAAGAATTCTAAGAACAAACTAGATAAAACATGAATAAATCTTAAATTAGTCAACTTATCAGCACACACATTCTCTTCACGAAAAATATGAATAATCTTAAACCTGATTTTTCCACATTAATTAAAAAAAATATTCTATCAATTACTAAACATTCTAAATGGTTTATTTACATAATTATAAAACTCATTTACATTATTAGCATACTTGAATGATATTGTATTCATCATTGCAGAGAAATAACACAAAATGTGTCATTATTACTATACATGGAATTTCCTTCCAATTTCAACAATCTATATTTGGTGTCTTCTATCAAAAAGCCTCCAAAAGCTACCACTATAACTATTTATTCTCTAAAAAATATATTTCCCTTCTATCTTAATTTAAGAATGTCTGAAATCCATAGAGCAGAGGAATCTAAGGATTTCAGCAGAGTTGTTTTTTTGGACCAATGGTTGAAAGGGTTTGAACAGACCAAAGAAAGAGGGAGTGGGAGAGAGGTTCTCAATAATAGAACCAAAGTTCTTAAACATCATATAATTTGTATTAATTTAATGCTTTTGTTATTTTTACCTAAGAAAAAAGGTACATATAAGGTGTCATAGTTTTGATAGAAGGAGTACTTGTAGACTAAAAGTATTGAAAATCTTTTCCACACACACACCATAGAGAACAGTTTCTGTTGTCTGCCTTTAAATAGAGCAAGTTTCTCTAAGCCCGCCAAGTTAGGAATCAGAGATAGTCCTTCCCTTCTGCTCTTTCTTTCTTTTCTTCTCTTTTTTCTCTCTCTTTCTTCTTCTTCTTCTTCTTCTTCTTCTTCTTCTTATATCATCTCTGTGTGATCAATGCCACAATGTTGCTGAAACATTCTCACCCTCTTGCCTTCACTTGCCATGGAAAGTCACACTCATAAGAGGGGTGAAGATATGGGTGCTGGTGGTGTTATGAGTTGTAGAAGGTTGCTTCTTGGAGCCTTGGTATCTTTAGGAGTCATCTGGTTTGTGTTCCTTGCTATCTCAGAGAACCGTCACACAAAAAGAACAGTGCTAGTTCCAATGAATGTTATCTCCAAGCATTTGAAGTTGGTCAGCATGCAGAGGCATGCCTTGCATTCAAATTCTAGACTCTTCATAGTGAGCAAGAGAAGAGTGCCAAATGGACCTGATCCAATACACAACAGGTACACACATTTGTGATCTGTGAAATGCTTTATGATGATGCTTTTCTTCATCTAATTTGCATGGCTCACCACATTAAAATAAAGAAAAGAAATTGTGGGGTGTTAAGTGTTTTGGTAATAGAGTCTAGAATGCAAGTAAATCACAGTAACAGTGTGTTTGATTTTACATTTTTCTCAAGAACCTACATGGTTAATTGTTTGCATTTATCTTAGTTATTTGATGTGAGATTGAAGCAACACGTGCATGCTTAATGCATCTCCAAACACATGTTTGGAAAAAGATGAAACGTGTGTTCAGAGATACATTAATTCATGTCAAATTATGAAAATGAAAGCAGAGACAACAAATAGTTACTCTTGGTTGGACTCATGTAACATGAAACCAAACACATTGCATGAACATGAGATAGAAAGACAAACCTTGAAATTTGGTTGTCACATGTTGAAAGGAGGTTAAATCAAGAACATAGACAATGTTGAAGTTGATTCAATTCATTAGGCATAGCACTTAGCAAAAGGGGACTCATACTTGATAATTTTTCACTCTTTATCAAAAGCTCCTTTAACTAACAATCTTTCTCTTATTTTCATGAGAAACCAAAAAAAGACATCGGGTGAAGAACTGTACCACTTTAGTTATTGGGGGAAAAAAGAATTCGGTGGCTCCTTTTCCTTTCTATGGAAAGCTTGATTAATTTATTGGAGGATCATGAACTACTTTTAACCTCATTTTGAATTTAACAATCCAATTCATGTCTTATTTGAAAGTGGAATTTTTTTTGCTTCCTATTGATGATGTTATTGTTAATTGTTTTGAGGACCCATTATGATGATCATCACACTATTGCACTGTGCACTGCATAATTCTGCCGTACCATGGAATTTCATGTCATTTCATTTCTATTCACATCGTTTGGCTCACCTCTTTGTCTGTAATTATTGTGTATGGATGAATTATTCAGAAGAGCAGTGAAAACCAGACAGCCACCAACACAAGCCTGAGCATTGCATTGTGAAGTTCCACACCAAGTTTCAGGACAAATCATAGAAGATTTTTTGCTATTCTCTTGTGGAAGAAGAATTCAGAGTGTGTTCTATAACATAAGTCTTTACTTGTTACATAGTATGATTGCAAGTGCTTTTAGAGGTTATAAGTGCGATCCTCATTTTTTTTTCTTCTCTTTGAAATGTACCCTTTTGATGGTGTTGTAAATCAAGGCCTTAGGAAATGAAGTAACCAAATTTTGGATGCAATCCAATTATGTTCTTGAATTCTCAAAGTGAAAAAAAAAATGTGCTATCTATGCCTACATCTGAATTAGTGAAATAGTGGATGTTTTTCTCATCATTCTTATCCAAAAAATTACACGTGAGAACCTCGAGAAAGACTACCCTTTTGAAGGCTACACAGCATACTATTTACTTTTCCTTCTTGTTTATGAAAAAAAAAAGTTTTTCACTACTCAAATCGAGAGTGAGGGAGAGAGGTTTATCTGGGTTTATGGATATATAGGAATATGTTGTGGAGGAAAAAACAAAGACAAAGCATTCCAATTTTTGGATTATTTGGAGCATTACACAAGAAGAAAGGCCAAGTCTCCATGCATCATATTATTAGCCTTTAATTGTTTAAGTAATCTTTGGGAATTCCTTTTATGGTGGCACCCTCTTTCAAGTGCCTTGTGTTCAACAAAGCACTTTCCTTCATTTAAAGTTCATACATATAAACAATTCCTTTTCATTCTTCTCTTTCCTTGATCAATGCATCAAAATAAACATGGCTTCTCTTTGCCCTGCCATGTGGACCTCTAGTGATGCCACTCAGTTACTATGTAAGATGACAGAAAAGAAAACACACACACACACACACATATATATATATATATATATATATATAACTGGTAGCTCAACTGTAGGGTGTCAAATAGAGAGTCTAGAATAGCCTCAAATATAGGAAGGTTCCTACTACAGGATTTTTCTAGTGCCTGCTTTTGTTGGTGAAACTACACATCTTTTTTGAAATGTTGGAGAAATGGATTTTGTAGTTTTTTCATTAATATTACTATTATAGATAGATTATGGAGTAATGGAGTGAGGGAAATTCAGGTATGGCACTAAAGCCAAATCAGCAAAGGAGCAATCCCTGGCTGCTGCTTTTTCTTTATCTTTGCTTTTTCTTTCTGGTCTGATTTTCTATAGATTCGAGAAGGATGTGACTTGGTCCAAAGTAACTGAGATTCAAATTATGAATCTGCTTCATTTTTCTTCCTCCATTGCATGGGAGACAGATTCTCACCCCTGCCAGTTTTTGTTTCTCTTTTCTGAATATATTGGCAGATGCAAAACCAGATGAGTCTGCTCAAATGGATCACACTGTGTCCTACATGTCTTTCTTTACAATTATCAACACCATGTGGATCCTTAAGGAGGGTCCCACTTCCTCCCTTCTCTAAATTCTACTTCCTAATGTAGGTAATTCTCCCACTACCTACACCCAACATTGCACTTAACATCACCATGGTATAGTTACCATGTAATTCTGCCTCTTGAAAATATGCAATGGCAGATTCTATTTTCAAGATTGTATGAATGAAATAGTATTAACTTTTAAATGGGTGTTCATTTTGAGTATTTTCTGATTTCACTTCCAAAGAAAATTAAAAAAAAAAAGAATGAAGGAAGTGTGCTAGATAGAAAAATAGAAAGTGTTATTGTGTGAGGGGTTGAGAAAATAGTATCATCAGTTAAGCTATTGAATCTCCTCTTTCGATTGTCGTCTTTTTTTCTTCATACGTTCAGTTCTCGATTGGGAGGACATCTCTGAAAGATTATCTGACATTTAAGTAAGTGTTTATTCGGGTGCAATAAATATTGTAATAATAACAGTTTTATTTTGGTTGTAGTGTCTATTTACAGTATTTAATGGACTCTTTCACTCTTGTACCTTGATTAAGACGTGTATCACAATTAGCATTCACATTACTTAACTTAATTACAATTTAACTACCATTAATTAATTAGATGACACATTAAGATTACATTTTGTTTTTTCCTTTTCTTATGTGTTTATCCTATAAGCCATCATAATTAGTCTTTTTATCAGTACTATTAGATCCTCACATTAGTATCATGAAAATATTCTGTGATTCTCACTGTATGGATACTGGGTTGAGAATAATAATAACAATAATAATAATAATCTTTGATTAAAACTGAATGAGGGGACCCTTGAATTGTTTGTTTATTTGAAGTGAAATTTCCACATTCCTCCCACAAAATACGCAACATAAGGTTCAAAGTCATATATTTAATCATCTTATTTAAGACATTGCTTTGCTTGATTGCAATGATCCACATAAGGTGCCATCACCCTTTACTTTTCCAAGCTATGAACATTGACCCAATAATTTTCATTTTCTTAATTGCAGAATTTAGAGAAAGAAAATTCTTCCACACCAACTATGTCTTTTGACCACCCACAAAAGTGATGGCTTAGACCACAAAAGTGTCTTACCATTTATATTTTATTTTTTTCACATAAATATAAATTTAAGAACAAAAAAAGTGAACCAAATTGCTAGTGTTAAACTAGCAAAATTGACTGTATCAGACTAAAAAGACCAATAATCTATGAAAAATTTGGATTAGATTGGATTACACTTCTCACATGAAAGACACTATTCTCTTGATTGCAGAATGTTTTTCCAAAAATGTTTAAGGGTTTATTTCCACAAACTATTTTATAAGATTTTTTAGAAGAAAAAAAAATACTCTATAAGCCAAAATTAATTTACGTACAAATTAAATTACATTATAGAAATTCTTTAATATATTCTCCATTAAAGATTTTAATTTATTAATCTATACTCAACCCAAATTTCTTTGATGTTATCAGGGAAAAAGATTACGTGTCTACAAAAGTGGTTGTTGGCTTGTTTTATCCTATTTTATATATTTTCAAATCAATAATTACTCATTTAATATAATATTTAAAACACTTAACTAGACATTATAAGTTATTAATATAAAATTCATTTATATTTTTTAATAATTATTTAAATTCAAGAAAATCTATAAATAAATTATAACGTAAAAAAAGTGTTTTGACAAAGCGTTACAGAGAAATTCTTTCTATAAATTTATGTTGTACTGATCCCACATTTAAAATATCCGTGAAGCAAAATAAATGAACAATCCAATTATCACACATTCCAACACAAGCTACTAATGGATAATAGAAAACAGATAAAAGAGTTTAATTAAGTGATTATATTATAAAATTCACTGCAAATAATAAATAATTTTCATAACCTCAAATAAGATCCATATAAGATGAACTCTTCTATACAGAAACTGATGCTTCAAACTTTGCAATGAATTAGATGTTACAGAGAAGAAGAACATGTCCAAGTTGTTGGTGTCTTGAGGACAACAAGTGTATATATTTTGAGGTTTGTTTGAAATCCGAGGTGTGTTCCAAACATGTTGGACGTGATTAGAGAGATTGCATTTGGACACAACAAACAGTGAAACAAATAGGTCTCATAAAATCTATCCTACCAGAAAGTTTATTATATCATACAATACAACTATACCTGATTCATTAGGAAATGCTGAAACCATAAACATTAGCACCATCTCAGAAATCTCCACTATCATATAGCAATTCAATGAGAACAATCTCATCATCATCAAGAACTACTATGCTGCCTCGTTTTCTGGCTTACCAAAGATCAAGGGAAAGTCATCATCATGTTCAAAGAAACTCTGGTCTTTTGATAACCCCTTTAAGGAATGATAAACCTGGTACATAGACCACCTATCCTTGGGGCGAGAAACCACACAATTCAAAGCAATTTTCAGAAACTGAAGAATCTCCTCATCATGCCCTCTTCCACTCATGGCTTTATCAATGCAATCCTTCATCCTTCCCAAACTAGAATGCATGTTCACCCAATCCACCAAGCTACCCTTGAAATCTTCCTCTCCATTGCTCACATAAAGTGGTTTTTGGCCTGTCACCAACTCCAAAAGCAAAACACCAAAACCATACACATCCCCTTTCAATGAAGCAACCAAAGTGCTTGGATACTCCGGGGCGATGTAACCAATCTCCCCCAAATCTCCATTCACAAAACTACCATTTGAGTCTGAAGCCATGAGCCTTGCTAGCCCAAAGTCCATCAACCGAGCATCAAACTCCTCATCAACAAGAATGACATTGGAGCAAATGTTCTGCTGTATGATGGGAGGATGGCAGCCATGGTGCAGCCATGCAAGCCCCCTTGCTGCGCCTAATCCAATCCTGAACCTCATCATCCAATCCAGCACCCCACCATTCTTGTGCAACAAGGAATACAAAGTTCCATTGGACATGTGCTTGTAAACCAGCAACTTCTCCTCCTCCACCACACAGTACCCCAACAGAGGAGCCAGATTCGGGTGCCTAACCTGCCCCAACCGGTTCATCTCCATCCCAAACTGCTTCTCCCCAATCCTACAAGCATTCAGCCTCTTCACTGCTAGCGTGGAACCATCTGGGAGATCAGCCTTGTACGTTGTCCCGGTTCTTGTTGCAAAAAGAACATTCTCCCCACTGAAATTGTTTGTAGCAGCCATCAAATCCCCCAACTTCACCTTCACAATAGGCTTCTGAAAGAGACTAACTTGCACAAGCTTATACCCTCTTAGCCTCAAAGCCCAATCACCAGCAGCACCCACGGTGGAACCAACCCCATACCCCTTCTTCTTCCTCTTCCCACTCAAATGGTACCACCACCACAGGCCAAAAGCCAGCAACAACGAAGCAGCAGCACCAAACACCCCAGCAGCAATAATAATAGCAAGATTCTTCTTACTCATCCCACCACACTTGGATCCAAGAGGACCCCCACATAACCCACTATTCCCCTCAAAGCCCTCCCTTTCAAACCCATGGAAAAACTCAGGAATTGTCCCACTAAGCCTATTATTGGCCACAGAAAACTTCTTGAGCCTACTCAAACTCCCCAACTCAAAGGGGATTGACCCAGAAAGCTGATTATCTGACAACATCAACTCATTCAAATATGAACAATTCGCAAGTGTGGGAGGAATAGACCCAGAGAGTTGATTACCAGACAAATCTAGAGAAACCAAAAACGGCATCCAAGTACAGATCTCGTGTGGGATCTCGGAGGAGAAAGTGTTTGAAGCAAGATTCAACCTCTGAAGGCTCTTCCCACAGTACTTCATAGCCTCGGGGATCCGACCCGAAAGTTTGAAATCTTGGAAGTCCAAACTCAAGACCCGGTTCTCCCTTTGGTTCCAGCAAGTCACACCCACGAAGTCGCAGATGAAACCCACGGTGGTGTTCTCGAACCGCCACAGGTCGAGGTGGCCCTGCGGATCCGACAGAGCTTCTTTGATGCCACGGAGACATTTAACGTCGTCCTCCTCGACCTGCGAAGAGCCGAGGAACACGTGAAACCCCAACAGGGTCAGAATAAGGAAGGAAGAGGAAAACGTGTTCCTGCGATCCATGGAGGGGAAACGAGGTTGTGGGGTGGGGGAAAGGTTTGATTTTTATGGTGGGGTTTTGGTCTAACGCTGTTGGGCTGGTGCCATTGACTTGTGGGGTGTGAGAAAATGCAGAGAAGATAAAAAAAGTGCAGAGGGAGTTAAAAGGGTGGAAGAAGGTTAAAAGGGCAATTGTTGTTGTTGTTTTGGAGCTCTGTATGCATACAACAGTGATGATTTGGTTAAGGAAAACACCTTCTTTGACTGCAGTTGCTGATTGGGAGAGCTTCTTTGACTCTGCTTTTCTTCCATTTGAAATGGATTCATACACAAATTTATTTACAAAAGTATGAATACAATTTGATACAAACAACACATTTTATTATGGTTTTTATATTTACATTTTTCTTTTTGTTGCATTAAGTTATGTTCTTGTTAAGATAATTAGTGTTTTTATTTGTCTTTTTCAATAGTAAACAAAACAAGTTGCTTTAGTGATTGTAACTTCACTGCATGCCTTTTTTAAGGTAATTTTGTTTGATGCACAGTTAGTTATTAAATGTAAACATATATCTTAATAAGGTAACAAGGATTTAAACATTTCTTAATGCAGTTTCTTGTGCTAGATTTGTGTTTAATGTGATTTAATATTATTTTATGTCAAAGTTCTTACTTCTGAAGTTTTCATTAAATAAATATCTTGTTAGATAAGTTTATCTTAGTGCAATTGTTCTTTCTAAGACATGTTATGTGTGAATTTTGTCTTGTGTTGGGTTTATGTTCAACATGGATTAAGATGGTAAATGACACATTATCTCTTTTTGAGTTTTCATCAAATCAAAGTCTTGTAAGATCTTAATATTTGTTTATTTTTTAGCTTAATTTTTTTTGTCTCATGTTAAATTTACTTTGAATGTGATTTAACAATAGTATAAAAATGTTTTTAGAAAATGTGATATGAATTACCACCCAATCTTGAGGGAAATAGAACATGGTTGCAATAAGATTATATCAGAGAAAACAATCCATATATTAATGTGTAAATTTATTTGTAATTAAATAGTTTCATACAATTGTTTAAACACAAATTATGACGTATAATAAGTTTGCAAAATTCTTACTTATCTTAAATTTTATATTAACCATAATTTTGGTTAAATGATAATAT
>Ga0123341_1005951_pt1 | contig 10962 bp, 4 predicted proteins | sample Turbeapinknodule_FD_89959 | JGI IMG/M metagenome (GOLD analysis project Ga0123341, IMG submission 89959) | Root nodule microbial communities of legume samples collected from Mexico - Turtle bean Mexico pink nodule | ecosystem: Host-associated > Plants > Roots > Nodule | place: Mexico: Nepantla...
ACATAAAAATATATTTGGTAAAAAAGTTTGAAACTTGAGTTAAAGGAAAAATAGGAGAAAAAATGAATTTTATTTCTGTAGATTTGTTTATCTCTTTAATTTTTATATAGTGAAAGCAAATGCATTGTCATATTTATTCTATTTTTCGTTCTCGTTCGAACATGGTAATTGGTGGAAAGATGAAATAAATTTGTTCAGTTTTGATCTTTGTTTCTTATTTATGAATTATGCTTTTCTCAAGTAGATGATTTTCTGTGTGAACTTCTGAAAATAGAAGAAAAGCGAAAATAATAGGATATATTTATTACTAGTCATGGAATAGATAGACCTCTAAATTGTGAAAAGGCAACAGTAGATGTCCTATTTCTCTGTGCAAACTCGTGATGAATTTAATGAGAAATTTGTGGTTTGAAACAATGCTTTTTGAAAGACAGTACACGTTATTTCACGAGTGTGTGGTTTTCGCCATCTGAATGTGTAAGAAGGATCATTCTGGACTATGCACGGTTAGTGTGACAATGAATGAAAGCGGTATAGAGGCAAGAAATGGAAATTAACAAGATTTAAATCATTCCATTATACATTGTTTCATGTCTTGATGCATTTTCATTCTCTACTATCCGTTCTACTTCTTCCAATATAAGTTATAACTTATAACCACATCACTAAATTCTGTTCATAATGAGAGTATCTTTTTGAGATTTATTTATGTTCTGCTGTATTTAGCATTTTTAGGTTGAATGTAGAACTGTTTTTTTTACCTTATGCAAGTGCGTAAACTTATTGTTCCTTGTTTTGTCAGCATCATAAAACACATAGAGTCGGCAAATACCATGCTTTCATTTATATGGTGGACTGTTGGGGTCTACTGGGTAACTCTTGGTGGCCAGAGTTTGACAACGGATGCACCTCAGCTTTACTGGTTAGTTGGAATTTGTAACCATCATGCACCTCTCTTTGCACTATTCTGCCTTGCCCCATTTTGTAATCATCTTGTATGTTGTGTTATGCAGGGTCTGTATTGCATTTCTTTCTTTCGACGTTTTGATTGTACTGATCTGTGTTGCTGTTGCATGCCTTATTGGTATTGCTGTTTGCTGTTGTCTTCCATGCATCCTTGCTCTCCTGTATGCAGTGACAGATCAGGTAAATATGTTTTTTTCCTAATTTTAGATTTGGTCCAGAGGTTATGTTTAGATAAAAAATTTTAATGCCTGTTCATTTCCAAAATGGAGAAATGACTTTTCTAAATGAGTAGCAAGTGGTCAATATTGTCAGTCTATGCAGTTTTTTTGGCAAAATATTGAACAGTTCTTTTTCTCAGAAAATGGAAGCAAAGCAAAATGCTCATATGTGATATGGTAGAGTCTTTCCTACTTCATTAGAGGGAGCAAAAACCGGTTAATATAGTCAATTAAGTAGTTTTTGTTTTGGTTTAGTGAAGCATTTCTATGATTTAAAAAATTGATTATATGGGCAGTTAATACTTTCATGGATATGTCTTGGAGGATATTGATCCTGAATAATGTCTTTCGTTATTGTATTGTCAATATTGATCTCTGTTGATATTAGTTCGTGTGCATTTTGAATCACGGGAGTTAAACTCTACCCTATTATTGACACTATCCAAATTTTATGCTATATGTTGGCTGTTATTTTCATTTAAACCAGAGTATCCTTCTCAAAGGTTCAATTCACAAGCTTTTAAACTAAGATGAGTCTGTTGAGTCATAGTATCATTATTTTAGCTTTGATCAGTGTTGTAGAATATCGCAGATAACTGTTGAAGAGCGAGTTTGTGTCCACGTTAAGTAGGATGAGTAATATAATAAAGAAGACTCGTAAACTTACAGCCTTATCGGGTTGGTGGTGATATCTTGATCTCTTTTATGTAATGCTGATTGTTATATGTCGTATCACTTCAAAAATTCTCTTTTGCCTCTCAGTACTTAAATCTCTATGATATTAACAAATTCATCAATATCGAATCATAGATTTATTTTCAATTTTGTTTCATCCCCTTTTTTGCATTCGTCATATTCTTTTCTCTCCAACCTTGTCATACTTAGTTTTGACCTTTGATTGGTAACAGGAAGGGGCAACGAAGGAAGAGATTGACCAGTTGCCAAAATATAAGTTCAGAATAATAAAAGAAGGTGATATTGAAGAACCTTCGAGAGGAATAATGACCGAATCTGAGAGTGAGACAGCCACTGACCATGTTGTTGCCTTAGAAGATGCAGTAAGTTCCTAGTGTTTTTCAGAATAAAATGATCCTATCCTCCAAATGTTATGCTTTGAATATATTTCTTTTTCTGTTAAGATTTCTTTCTTTCCCTCGAATTCCAGCCTTAATTTTAAAATTGTCTCAAATTTCTTTACGCTTAACATTTGCACAATCATATCTAAATCGTGTCAAAGCAAATCTATGTTTAGATTATTATTGTTTTATTGTTCGAAGGAACTCCTCATTTTTTGGAAAAAGTTGTACCTTTTAAGGTACATTTAGAAGACTTGCACCAATAATTAAAACATGAACTAAAACTCTTTATATTTTTGGTGTACTCAGTCTATTTGAAATATAAATATCTTTGTTATTAAAGCCGAGGAGGCTACCTTTTTAATGCTTGGCATATATTTTGATTGATGCTTTCACACTTTCACTTACTCAATTTGGAAGTGTAAAATTCAATTTTGCCTAAAAAATCCCACTTCTGACATGAATGATTGTGGTATAATGACAGGAATGCTGTATCTGCCTCTCTCCATATGATGATGGTGCTGAACTCAGAGAACTTCCTTGCAACCACCATTTTCATAGAACATGCATAGACAAATGGCTGCTAATCAATGCTACCTGCCCTCTCTGCAAGCTTGACATTTTGATTGGAAGCCACCATCAAGAAGTTTGAACAAGTTTCCTTTTTCATTGTATTGATTAGGAAAACAGAGCCCTTTTGACATCGCTATGCTTCCTGTGCTGTGTATATTTCTCCCATAATCATATTGGGAACAGGTTGTTTCCAGCTAAATGTGTATTAACTATTTAGAACATAAGCCTCACTTCAGCTTATGACATGGCCAGATAGACACCATGTCTTATATTAGAAAAATCGTATTTATTGCACAAGGTTCCATACCTGTTCTGTATAACTGTATCTCTTACGATGACAAGGTCATGGAGGCTTGAATGAGAATATCCAAATCCGTGTACATTGTTGGACCTATGATTTCGGTATAGCAAAATAAAATTTATCGTGATTACCATATGAAGTCTTCAAGATAAAATATATTTGCTACATTTCTTTTCCATGCATGGTTATTACATGGAATAATGTTGAAATTTCTCTTGATGGGTTTCTAATATCCAACTTTTTCTTGTCTGAGATCTTCTAGTTTCCTCCTATTTGGGGGAGCAATGCTTCCTCCTTATATTCTGTTTGCTTGAGAAGAGAGAAATATGTATGAAAATAAATTGGTAGAGTATAAAAGAAATTAGAAATACAGTAAAATTAAGAGATGTTTGGTCGAAAAGAAAAAAGAGAAAGGGTGAAAAAAAAGCAGACAAATAAAAATAAAGGATATATATATATATGTATATATATATATATATATATATATAATATTATAAAAGTCCTATTTTTTTATAATTATTTTTCTTCTTAATGTTTCACCAATTCTATCCTTATTCATCATATCTTATTTTTTTCAACCAAATACACCACTATAACCAGTCTCTATGAATGTTCAAATCTTGTGAGGTTGAGATATCTCTTGTAATGGTTTTGCCCTACTTCAACCAAAAGGTGGAATTCCTTCAACCTCCACGAAGGAAAATTGTTATGTTGTCCTCCTTTGCATGTCTAAGTTGTGGCTTGATAATTTTTTATTAAGCATGTTGTAAAGAGTATCAAACAATGTTGAATCCATTCACGGGGCATGTGTAAGGATGGAATATCAAGAGTTTGAATTAATAATACATAAATACACGGTCTTGAAGAGAGAGTAATTAAATTCACTTCAATAATACTCAACTACTTTTTTAGGCAAGTGGCCAAAAGGAGCCAACTCCTCTATTATGTACCTCATACCTAAAATAGAAAATTCACAAAGTTGGAACAATATAAATCTATTTCATTGGTAGGATGTATTATAAAATAGTTTCTAAAGTGTTAGCAAAAAGGCTGCGAAAAGTTCTTCACAAGATTATCGACTTTAAGTAATCTACTTTTTTAGAAGGGAGAATCCTAGATGGTGTGATAGTGGCCAATGAAACCATTGATAAAGTTGGAAGAAGGAAGGAGAAATGTATGGAGAAATGTATAATCTTGAAAGTGAACTTTGAAAATGCATATGACTCAGTTAAGTAGGATTTTCTAATATATATGAAGTAGACTAAGATTTTACCCTAAATGATCAGATGGATAAAGGGATGTTTGGATTTATCACATGTGTCCATTCTTGTTAATGGAAGTCCTATAGAAGAATTTATATTAGAAAAGGGTTTGAGACAAGGGGACCCTTTAACACCTTTCTTGTTCTTAATTGTAGCAGAAGGTCTGGATAGGGCTCTAAGACAGACAAAGAGAAATAATATGCTTATTGGTCTAAATGTAGGTCATAACAATATCAAAATCAGTATGCTTCAATTTGCTGACAAGGTTGTGTTTATATGCAAACCTCTTTTGGAAAATATATTGGTCATAAAAAGCATGCTTAAATGTTTTGAACTTGCTTCTGGTTTGAAGGTTAATTTCATGAAAACTAAGTTAGAAGGGATCGGTATACAACATCCATAATTGCTTAGATTTCCTGAAATATTGAACCGCAGTACCATGAACCTATCCTTTACCTATCTTGGCCTACCAATAGGTGGTAATCAAAGAAGAAGTTTTTTTTTTTTTTTTTTGGAATGATATGATTTTAAAAATAAAAAAGAGACTAGCAAAATGGAAAGGTAAACATGTATTCTTAGCGGGAAGAGTTACTCTGATAAATTTCGTGCTATCTACTTTACCCCTTTACTACTTATCTTTATTCAAAATGTCAGTCTGCATTTCAAAATAAATCATAAGCACACAAAGAGAATTCTTGTGGGGTTGGGACCATTAAGGTAGGAAAATAGCATGTGGGAGTTGGGAGATCATTTGTAAGCCTAAAAGAAATGGGGCCTAGGTTTAAAAGATCTACCATCTTTTAACAATGCATTACTAGGGAAGTGGACCTAGAGGTTGGGGAAAGAGGAAAAAGGTCTTTGGGTGGATATAGTGAAGTCAAAATATGGTACGTGGCGGTGTCTAGTAGAAGGTAAGGATAATCGAGATGAATCTATTTGGTGGAGAAACCTTAAGAAAACCCGTGGATGGAGTGTTAGTGGTAAGTGGTTCATGGGTAACATTCTATGGAATGTAGGGGATGGAAATAAGATTCTGTTTTGGAAAGATTTGTGCCTAGGTGATACATCTTTAGCCTTTAAATATATGAAATTATTTGTCTCCAATTACGTGCATAAGCTCTTTGGCTCCTTGATTTCTTTTTGTTGAATGTGAAATGTGGTAACTTGAATCAGACTATTAAGTTTAGATAATGTGTTCTTTGTAGGGTTTTGAGAATTAAATTATGTGTTTCCAAGGCATCAAATCTTTCGCTTTAGGAACCCAAAAGTTGAGGCATCTCTCCTAACTACATGAGGTGTGATGGGAACACGATGAAGATTTTGAATTTGGATTTTAAGCAAAAGTCTAAGGCGAGATAATGGTGAGCATAAAGAATGAAGATGGTAAATTCTATCATAAATTGAGAGGGGTAGGAGGACGTTTTTTTTTCTTTTGTTGTTTATGAAGGGGCTAATGCAGAGTTTGGTTTAGGAAAGCACTAATATGTTTTGTGGGAGATAAGTGGAGAAGTTTCCCTACTGATGTGAAACCTGGTTTCATATATACGTTTGTAGTGTGCTATGCAAATGCGAGTGTAAAGGTATTTTTTTTTTTTGCACTATCTAATTTTTTGTGTTTTTATCTATAAAGTGAGGTAGAGATGTTGAAAATTGTTTTATTTTATAAAAGAGTTGAAGACTGTAAAGTGATTTTTATTTATTTATTTTTATTGTTATTAAATAAAATATCCATTTTGGTATACTATATACTCATTTCTTCCAAGTCTAATTAGAGACAAATATTAATACCTGAAATGAAGAGATTTAGAAAGTGAACAAACTACTAAAATACTTTACTTTTTATACATACTAGTGTCAAAAACTAACCATTGTCAATATGCTTAAATTATCAACCAAACACTTTACCTAATCAAGAAGAAGAAGAAATGTTCATCTTGGAATATTGAGAGGGAAGTTCAAGAAAACAGGAACCCCAGTAACAATTCCTGCAGCATCATTCTCACCCACTGTCACTTGCATCCCAAACCCTCTCAAATTCTTTTCAATCTCCACCATCGAACACGAAGATTCACACTCCGGTGGTGCCTTCACCACCCTCACTGAGAAATTGATGACCCCATTTCTCTTACCCTTCTCATCCCAAAGCCTATAACTCAAGAACTGCAAGCTATTTTCTGCCGCAAACCCTCCAAGGTTAAACTCAGAGACAGCTATTCGTGCTGCTCCAACACTTTTAACACCGAACCATGTCTTGCATTTCACCTCCAGCGTGATGCAGTTGGCTCCATCAACCAAGAACTTCTCGTTCCATGAAGGGTTGTTGCTCCCACCCTCTTCTTCTGTACTCGTTGTGAAGAATTTGGTGCATGATTGTGTGTGAACAACAACGTATGTGTCCTTTTTTATTGGTTTTCCGTTCATGCAAAGGTTTTCGGCTGATATAATCGTGATCTCCATGGTGTGATGAATGCAAGTGAGAAAAGACCTATGGGATTTAGGTTTTAGAGAGAAAGAATGGAAAGCTTAAGATAGAGAAGGACCATGATGTCCGAGATATGAAACGTGTGTGCTTATTTTCTTGTCGTTTAGAAATAGCTTTTATGCAGATAATATTATTTAATAATATTGGTGCTTGTTAGGTCTATAATTGGTATGCAGATAACAATATTCTTTTTTACAATAGTCAAGAAATTCCACTGTTGAATCATTAGACTTAATAGTTGACAGTTATATAAAATAGAGATATTAGTCTTTAACAAAATTCTACAAGAGAAATAGGAAGAAGACAAGTATTTAATATGAATAAGAAAGAATAAGCAGTATTGTATAAACAAAAATAATAGCGATGGATAAGGCATTTCAATTCCTCTTTTACGCGTAAAGATTTATAGACTTCGAAAATTCTTAGTCTTTGTAAACATTATGAATAAACTACAAGAAATTTAAGTTAAATTTTACAAGATTTAATATTCCACCCGTTGGTAGTTAAAACAGTTGTGTATACTCTGTGAGAATTAGGATCACATCTCACCGAATCCGGATAATGTTTCAATATATCATAATAACCATCTTAGAAAAAAGTACAATACGTGTTACAAAGTGAACTTTAAGCCTAACTTAACCCCATAAAACCGGCTCATGAGGTTGAGGTTTGCACCCACTTATATACAATGAATTATCCTCATCTCTAGTCGATGTGAGATCTCCAACACACCCCTTAGGCCGAGAGTGACAACAACTCGTGCGTGGGATAACATATTATGGGTGACCTGATAAACCCAACAAATACTCGTTAGGATAGGCTCGAAAATGGCTCTGTTACCATGTTACGAAGTGGACTTTAAGTCTAACTCAACCCCATAAAACCGGCTCATAATTTTTATCAGTTCTTAGTATACATTCCGAATATCGAACATTTACTTGATCGTCGGAATATCTTTTACAAGTCAGCCCTTAATCGAGAGTTAGTGTATGAAAAAAGGAATCTTGAAGTCCAAAGAAGCTAAAAAGCAACTTAACAACAAATATAATGTAAAACCAATTTCAGGTACTATCTAAGCTCACATTTATTTGTAAAAGTACAAATGTGATATATACATATATAAATTTCAACCAAGGAGGTGTAGTTGTTTTGGAACAATATTTGATGGAGATCTTGCTTTCTCAGTCTGTCACTGTTTTGTTTTGAAGAAAATTAAAATTCTTTAAATTCTTATAAGAAAGCAAAAGTTGGAAAGTAAATTTCAGTGGGAATGGTCGTATTCCACCGAGTATAACGCAAGATTAAATGAATCTTTACTTTTCTAAATCAAAGTTGTTAGAATTTGGAGATTTTCTACAAAAAAAGTTCATTGTTCTTGCTTCTCAGTGGGCAAGTTTATCATCTCGGTGATGCAAAATTATAAACATATAATATTCCGTGAGAATAAAGAAAGTTTACGAGTATATTAATGTTAAGTTTAGATGAATCTTTAAGTAAATAAAATATTTCTTTCGTTTTTTTATTTTTCAGTCAAATCCATAAAAGAGTTTTTTAACATGAAAAGTAATAAATTAAATTATCTAACGTAGACCTTTGTGTATGATGATTTTTTCTGAAATATATGTTTGAGGTTCAGCATAAAAGTTGAGAAATCCATAAAGTATTCTTTTTAATTTAATTATTCTTTGTTGATAAAAAAATAATTATTTGATTAGAATAAAAAATATAATAAGTTGAGAATTTTAACTGAAGCTCTTCTTAAAGTAGCATTTAAAAGAATATTACGAACAAGTTATAAAAAAAACTTATTAATTTTCATAATAAATATTAAGTATGGTATTAAACATAATTTATAATGTTTAATGATGTTGAAAATATAACTCTGACTTGGATGATAAATGTTTGGTGCATGTGCCAAGACGAATCGTAGAGAATTATAATGTCCTTTGGCTTAACGTTCAAGAGAATGGAGAAACATGAAACTCTTCTTTTTCTTTTGCTTTTGTTTTTCTTTCTTGTGAGCGAAAACGTGGGGAAAAGTTATAACCAGAAAAAGGAAAGTGTGGTTAAATAGACAAGAAATAATGTTACAAAATAGTACTTGAGTTCTAATTTTCCAAGTACATGAACGTGTTTACATTTATATATGGACCATGAGGAATGTTACACTTTGGGTTTGCTTCATCAAACTTTTCTACAAAGAGAACGAAAATAAAATTTATAAATTAGGAATAATTTATATATAGATCAACTTATAAAAAAATATATTACTTTTTTGAAAAATGATTTTAACTTGTACACATGAGTTAATTTTAAATAATACGTAAAATTTATTTTAATAAAAGCTAACATATTAATTACAAAACATTTGTTTAAAAAAGAACTTTGTTTTAATAACATTTAAATTATACATAATAATTTATTTTAACATTTTTGTTTCATTAAAATACTTCCACTGGTGCAGAAAGGCAAAACAACGGCGGCTATATAACCGCATTTGATGAAAACGTAGTCTTAAATCGAAGAGATAAGAAAGCGACTATTTAGCCGCATTCATAAATTCAATTTATAAATGCGGTTATTCATCATAACCACATTTATAAATTGCATTTACGAATGACATGTAGGGTTTCTTTTCTTTTTTGTTGTTGTTTGGATTTCTAATCAAAGTTTTCAACTTTGATTTTCGGTCATTATTTTAGTATTTTTTTTTATCTCTTGGTGCATCCATATCATACCTCTTCACATTCTTATTATTTCATCCTAATCTGAATCTGGCATTTTCAAATAATGGATTGATATTGGAAGGCCTGATAACCAAAAACATAAATAAAAGTCCAGAAAATGCAAATAAAAATTTCTCAATAAAACGCAAATATACAACGAAGCAAGGCGGCAACAACGATGAGCAAGACACAGTAGAAAGCAAAAAAAAACTTTCCCAATGAAACTGTGACCTTGGCAATGGCATAAGACAAAACATAAGAGAAACGAAAAACATACAAAAATTAATGGTGAAGAAGATGAGAGGAAGACAATGCTTACCAATGGCACAAAGACAATGCAAAGAAGAGAGGAAGAAAAGAGGAAGCACAGTTAATGGAAGAAGCAGAAGAGAAACGAAGCGCAAGAGAAAGGAGAGTATGAAAATGTAAGTAGCGCGTTTTTGAGCTAGGGTAAAAAAGGTTTTAAGAAGACGGCTATTACAAATAGCCGCCTTCTTAAATCAAGTTAATTTAAAAAATATCACCGCGTTTTAAAAAACAACGTCTTACAGTAAAAAGGTATTAAATAATGGATCGTTCTTTTAAACTTTTGTATTATTGTTCCAACTAAATGAGCAAAAGAACATCATGATTTGAACATATGGTGCTAATAATGCCAAAAGTTAATATTTGTCATAGCAGTTATTATTCTGAATAAGAATATCTTCTTAATAGTCTTCATCATGAGAAAAGTGGCCCCTCTTAATATATACTATGGATTTTTTTCACTTTATTAGGGAAGAAGAAATGGTCATAAACAAATTTCGTTCTTTGAAAAATTGGGACAATGGGAATAATCAAAGAAAATGATGAATTTAATTAGTATGAATATAAGGGGGTAAAGAGAAAGTATTAAAAGAAAATACTTAAGAGACTTGATTTGTAATGAAGAGGTAGGAATGGTCGATTAAAAGTATGCGTTTGATTAAAAGTTTTTTATGATTTATAGATTGGTTGAGCTAGTCCTTGGTGTCTTTGAAAAATGCTAGCTTTTGTGACGGCTTTGAGTGGTAAAATTTATTGGTTGATGTTGTCTCAGTAGATAGTTGGTGGCAAAATTGTGGATTTTTGTTTTGTTTGGAGAGAGACTTTTTGTTTCTTTATTTGTATAAGAATTGGTGGAATACATTTATTTTTTTTCTGGTTGATAATTTTTTTTTTATGTATAACTTTTCTAGTGTTATCTTCTCACTTGATTAATTTATTTAAACATAAGTCAAACTTAAATTTTAATGTAAAATAAATATTTCAAAATAACAAGTTAAATTAATCTTTTAGAAAAACAAGAAAATATTAAAAATATTCTTATAACTTAGATA
>Ga0123341_1005955_pt1 | contig 10957 bp, 9 predicted proteins | sample Turbeapinknodule_FD_89959 | JGI IMG/M metagenome (GOLD analysis project Ga0123341, IMG submission 89959) | Root nodule microbial communities of legume samples collected from Mexico - Turtle bean Mexico pink nodule | ecosystem: Host-associated > Plants > Roots > Nodule | place: Mexico: Nepantla...
CCGGTTCGAACCGGGGGAAGGGCGGGTGGTGGTCGCGTTGGCGAAGGTGGCGGTGGCAGCCACTGATTCAGGTTCAGGAAATTGGAATTCTGCTTTTGCAAATAGGGATTGGGTTCTTCGTCATGCGGTTGCTCCGACCCGGAATCCCACTGCCCGGGTCGGATCCTAAGGCTGCGACGGTGTTTGTGAGTGTGCCTTATAGTGAGTTTTTGAGTAGGATCAATAGTGACCAGGTGCAGAAGGTGGAGGTGGATGGGGTCCACATCATGTTCAAGTTGAAGGCTGATGTTGGAACAAGCCATGATGGTGTTGGTGATGTTATTGCAGGGAATGGTGGTGGTGGCAGTAGTAGTATTACTAGGTTGCAGGAATCAGAATCTTTGGTGAAGAGTGTTGCACCAACTAAGAGGATAGTTTACACTACCACAAGGCCAAGTGATATCAGAACTCCCTACGAAAAGATGCTGGACAATAAGGTGGAGTTTGGGTCCCCGGATAAGCGATCTGGCGGATTCTTTAACTCTGCACTGGTAAGCACGTGGCAACACTTGTGTTGTGTGTGATTTTAGAGATATATGAAGTTTGATAATTAAACTAGAACTAGGCATTATTACTGTGGTGCTGGAAACTTTTTAATGTAAGTTCTAGCTTATCTGGATTTAGTTTGGAGCCATGGCGCCATACGATCCATTTAGCCGACTTCACACAGCGGGACAGGGCTTTTGTTCTGTGAGGAGGTTGATCCCGGAATTGGATATCAAGAGCCTCTGATAGAACACCAATTGATTAAGTAACAAAGTATAATGATGAACATTGAAATCATACACAATCTAACAATACACCTGCTTTCCCAAAAACAAACGTTTCCTATAGTGGGTATTCTTTTACAAAACCTACTATCAGATATATACACTTAATACGTATCTATACGTGGTTATTTTCTTCACAGTACTACCATCCTGCAGTTTCTAACATGGAACTAACTAGTAACTACCAGCATTAATTTTCTACACATAGTTTTCATCCTGGAGTTTTAGTACAAAACTAAAGGTAGGTGTTTTCTACAAATAACTACCTCAATCTCTCACTTACCGTCAGTCTTACACCACCCTAGTTATTTTCTTTTACCTTATTTTGGGGGCAGGATGGTGTTTTGAAGCTTAATGTTCTTGTTGCAGTGTGTACAGTTGTTTGAATAAATAAATTTGAGACCTGAAAGAGGAATACAAATTATGCTTATTTCTCAGAATGAAGCTACAATGATGGGGGTGGACTAAAAATCTAGGTATTTAAGTGTTTCCTTCTTCTTGAAGAGAGCAGTTAGAGTGGTGGATGCAGCTCCCATCCTTTGTAAACCTTTATACTATTTGGGAAGGATAATTTTCTGAAAGCCACCATAGCCCCGTTTGGAGTATTAATTTCTTAAAGCATCAAATTACTTTGATTGCTTAATAGTAGCTAGCTTTTTATTGGATTCATAAGGATCTGCACAAAATAATACAAAAAACCATCTGAAATTTGTTTAGTATGCAATATTCTATTTGAGACCTGAAAGAGGTACAATAATTATGGTTATTTTTGTTGGTTTAAAAAGAACAAAAGCAGTGGCTAACAGAAGATAAAACTGTGAAGTTGCAGAACTTGATGAAAGAATAGAGTGCAACAGAAAGTGCTTTCTCTAGCATCTTACTACCTTAATGCAACTTAATTAAAATACATTCTGAAATAACTGATTCTAGTAATCACACTAATAACTTAGCTAGCTAATCTACTAATGGCTAATGAAACAAAACAAATTAATTTATTCAAACTGAAACAAGCAAGAAACGTTCCTAAATATATGCAACATCCAAAGGCACATTCTCAACACTCATTCTTGTTTTGGAGGTGGCAAACTCCTAGCTTCTTCCTTAGGAATTCAAACTGCTGAGTGGATAAGATTTGGTGACCATGTTAACAGCTTGGTTTGCTATACGGCAGTAAACCAGGCTTGCATCACCATTTTCTTGAACTTCTCTTAAGTGAAACGACTTCACATTAAAATGCTTGGTCTTCCCATGAAACACAGGATTAGTCAAAATTGTTGCTTGGTTATCAACAAAAATGTCTATGCTTTTATCTTGCTTCTGACCAAAGTCTGTAAAGTATTGTTCAACCAAATAACTTGATTCACAGTTGCAATAAACTCAGTTGGATCACCAAGAGAAAACACCTGAACCAATAATTTGAAGTCTTGTACTTGGTAGTACTTGACACCGCCCCTTTGATGTATCCCACAACTTTTTTTGCTGCCTCAAAGTGCAGTTCACTAGCACAGGGCATGAATCTTGACAACACACTAACTGGAAATAAAATGTCAGGCTTTGTGGATGTAAGATACATTAGACATCCAACCAAGCTTCTAAAATGTGCTTCATCAACTTTATCAGCTCTATCCTCCTTGTTGAGCATCTACTTTTGATTCATAGCAGTTTTCATTATTTTACGTTCATCTAGCTGAAACTTATTTAGGATCTTCTTTGCATATTCTTTGGGACAAATAAAAATCTCACTCTTTCATTGCAGCTTACCATTTTGCTCCATAGTAGCTTCTTCAAAACTGTCTGGTTCACACAGCTATATTGCAGACTTCTGCATTGCTTCTCTGGTAGATGTCAGAAAGCAACCTTGTCCTCGAACGGGTGTATCATCTACTCTATCTTTAACCTCCAGTGCAACAATTTGTTTCTTCTTTGAGTCACTTCGACACCATTTTTCGTCCTCCGTGAAATGCATACCTCTGCTTTTAAGAATTTTCCCAGTTTTAGGCTGAAAAATACTATAAGCTTTAGAGATTGTGCTGTAGCTTATAAATATTCTTAGTTCAGCCCTTTTGTCAAGCTTGTCACGCTTAACTTGAGGTACACATGAGTAGCACAAGCAACCAAATATTTTTTTAAAGTTTAGGGAAGGTTTGGTTTGATCAAGTGCTTACCGCAAAGCCAAAAATATAGTTGTAGGGTACAACTCTTTCTACTTAAGAGTGTAGCAGCCCAAACACTACAATTTGGTTGTAACTTGGCTCACATGACCTATGGAACAATTGATGCACCTTGCAACAATCTTCCCCCTTAGCAATTGTCCAGTTGGGAATCAAATTCTTCTATTGTGACTTGACTCACTTGGTCTATGCATAATTGATGCAACTTTCAAAATCTCCCGCTTAACAATTGTTCCACTGAAAATTGAACTCTTGACCTTGAATCTGTACCAATTGTTGAATCAAACTCTTACTACTAGGTCAAAAGTTATAGTTGATAGTTAGAAGACAACTCTGCGTAGTAGTTCAAGTGTCAATATCAATACCTACAGTGAAGGGGCTGGACTAAAATGTTAGCACTTAAGTGTTTTCTTCTTGAAGAGAAGTTAGAGTTGTGATTGCAGCTCCCATCCTCTGTGAATCATTATGCCAGTTTAGAAGGATAATTTTCAGAAAGCCACAAGAACCCTATTTGGAGTACTAATTTCTTAAAGCATGAATTACCTTGATGGTTTAATAATAGCTAACTTTTATATTGGATTCATAAGAACAATCTGCACAAAATAACAAAAGCCATTTTGAAATTTGTTGAGTATGCATTATTGTATTTGTAGTTTATGACTAGGTTATTTTCGCTTTCACTAGTATTGAATTATCAATTCAATATTGTCACTGGTTCAAAATATTGATCTGCTTATCCCAATTAGTTATACATTTCCTTGATTTTCGAGGTAGATTCCATAACTATATGACACATCACACGTGGCATACTGACTTCATTCTCATATTCACAGATAGCCTTGTTTTATGCTGCTGTGCTTGCAGGGCTTCTCCATAGAGTCCCTGTGAGCTTTTCTCAGGTGTGAGTTTGCATTCTGTCCCTTCTTAATTCCTTGGACCTTCTCATACAACCTAGGCTTCCTATAACTTTAAAATGATATTTTTTTCTTAATAATTTTATGCTGCACAGCATACAGCCGGTCAGATTCGGAACCGCAAATCTGGCACTTCTACTGGTAAGAAGTCATCTGAACAAGGAGAAATAGTAACTTTTGCTGATATTGCTGGTGTTGATGAAGCTAAAGAGGAGTTAGAAGAGATTGTGGTAAGCTGGAATCTTTTATCATTTTTCACCACTTACAGTCTGTTGGATTAAAGGCTTTTATTGTTCAGCTTAATCTTATATTCTATTTTTCCGTTTTTCTGGTGGTACATGGTTTTAATTTTGACTATGCTGATGTTCACTGGCCAGGAATTTCTTCGAAATCCAGACAGATATGTAAGGCTTGGTGCTCGCCCACCTCGTGGTGTTCTCTTGGTAAGTTATAGTTAGAATATCTGAAAAATTATACTCATATACCAGGATGGAACCATATGTTGTATTAGCCAACTCTATAGTTGTGAATAATTATTTGAGAATGGGTCACGTATGTCTAATTTTATTTGGGAGAAATTCCTGGGTTAAAAATCCAGCAGGATTGTCTACTTCCTGACACTAAGGCAGTGTCTTGAGATTTTAAAAGACTATTTTAGCATAAAAATGTCTTCTGGATTTTAAAAGACTACGTAGTAATGTTAAGACTTAAAAGATTAAGACCTTTATGACCAAGATTTTTTAGTTTAGATTTTATTTGATTTATATTGTAAGAATTTAAAATTTTAAATGATTTGAAAAGACTCCATGGATTTTTAGAAAACATTCAATATTACCAGAGTCAATGAAAAAATAGTGAAGAATTGATAGGATTGACAAGGAAAAGTGAAACCAACACAATTTTTTAATAGCTAATAGATTCTAGCTTTATGTTCGTCTAAACTACATTTGTCCTACATATATAAGCTGTACTAGCCTTCTACACATTAACATTTTCTCACTTTGCTCCTGGATATCAATAATAGGCTCAATTTCATTATCTATTAATGCGGAAGTTGAAAATTTGTCAACTGGTTTAACTGAAAATCTGTCAACACGACCATGACACATCTTCAATGAAAAGAGAAAAGATATGTGTGATGGGAGAAAGAAAACTCTGACAACTAGTTGGAATAGAAAGAATAAGTGTCTATGTAAGTCTCGTATTAAAAATCACAAAAAATCCATAGTAAAATGTATTCTATTGAAAGTTGTAATTTTTGAATACTAGAAGACTTTTATAAGTTGCAAGTATTTTTTATTGAATATTATGGAATTTTGTTGTCCTCCTAAAAAATTCTGATAGTTGTGACTGAATAACACAAGACTTCTTTGTATTGTTTAAAAGTCCAAAATTAAATACCATAAGAATTGTTTATCCAAAAAATCTTTTAAAATCCTTTCAAATCCTAATCCGGTACCTTCTAACATATTTTCTCATATTTAAGTGATGATTAACTTGCAATATAGAGGACCACTATCGTGTTGTGCATGGCATAGATAGTCTTGGGCATAAATTTTTTAAATGTTTTAACTTCTGTTCATGTGTGAAGATTTTTAATATTGCTTTAGATTGTCATCTAGGCAGTGAATATCTATTGGCTATCTTACAGGTGGGTCTTCCTGGCACAGGTAAGACTTTACTAGCAAAGGCTGTGGCTGGGGAAGCTGATGTGCCATTTATAAGTTGTTCTGCTAGTGAGTTCGTGGAATTGTATGTTGGTATGGGTGCCTCTCGTGTTAGAGATCTATTTGCAAGGGCAAAAAGGGAAGCTCCGGCCATAATCTTTATTGATGAGGTATATATATGTGTGTGTGTATTCTTCTTTTGTGGTTTGGGAAAGATTAATTAAAGATTTCAACTGTTTTTGGGATAGAAAAGTTGTTTGCAATTTCAGCTGCATGTATGAGATAGTAGCTGGAATTTGTAAAAGATTTATTTTTTTTCTGAAAAAATAAACTAATTTTATGAATATGTTTGTAACTTGTGATTATTTCTCAACAGTTTATTTTCCTTTTCAAGCTTTGTACATATTTTTTGTTTTGTCCAAATGAAATTACACGTCTTGAAATAACTTTTTGGCAGACTTACCACGATTCTAATTGTAATAATTGAGTATTCAAATAATTTCATTTTTACGGTTATCCTAAACACACCTACTATATTAATCAGATCAACATTTCTTTTGGTATGCAGATAGATGCTGTAGCTAAAAGTCGTGATGGAAAATTTCGCATGGTCAGCAATGATGAACGAGAGCAAACCTTGAATCAGTTGCTCACTGTCAGCATTCTTATGACATTTTTTTTCTTGTGAATGTAAAGAAATAAATAAGTAAAACTACCCTAATAAAACTAATTTGTTAAAGTTGCTTGGCAGGAGATGGACGGTTTTGACAGCAATTCTGCAGTGATTGTTCTTGGAGCTACTAATAGGTCAGATGTCTTGGACCCTGCACTTCGCCGGCCAGGAAGATTTGATCGTGTAGTTATGGTCTGTATTCTATTTTTAATTTTTAATACATGACGTCCTATGGTTTAAACATTGATATTAATTGACAATTATCAACATTATGTATATCTTTAATAAACTTCCCATAATTATTAGGTAGAAACACCTGATAGGATTGGAAGAGAAGCCATCCTAAAAGTTCACGTTTCCAAGAAGGAACTTCCTTTAGCCAAGGATGTTGACCTTGGTGACATTGCTTGTATGACCACTGGTTTTACTGGGTAAGTATGCTGCTCACGCTCACCTACTCTCCCTTTTTTGAAAATATAGATTGGAATTTCAGTTGGAAACTTGTTCATCATTACCTTCCACCCAGTGGGATAAAACTATTGTTGTACTTTTTACAATGCTATTAAAAACATCATATTTTAATCCCTCTGAAAGATTCAAACAACCAATGAAATGGGGATTCAATTCGTCAAATCACTAAAAGCATGTGATTTTTTTAATTGAACTGGTATGCTATGAAATGTTTTTACATGATATTTTTTACCCGCTTTAAAAGTTAGTGACCCCCAATTTGGTTCAACACTGTTTGAAGCTGCTTTCATTTTGTTCCATTGGGGAACTCTAACATTGAACTACCCCTTCTTCACTAGGCATCTGCAACAATGAAAACTGAACTGCAGCTTCCGCCCATCATTTTGTCTCTGTTCTATTTTTTGCTTGAACTTGAATTTCTTTGTTTCTCTGTTGAAATTGGGTTTTTATGCTTTTGCTGTTTCTGTTTGAATGTACCCTCTTGCTCTCTTCTTGTTCCCCACACCCACCTTCTTTTCGTTTCCTTGTTCCCAGTTGGCGGAGCTGAAGATGAGGATCAAATGTTGGATCATTGTGATTATAATGCGGCACATTTGTTAGATTAGACATCTAGACTCTAGGATTAGAATATTACTATTTGCTTGAGGTGTTCAAATTTTATGCCTTGTTAGTTATAACTTGACATGTTGTGTACTTGTGTTTTGGAGTTGTTAAGCTTTTACTACTTTATGGGCTATGACTTGTGAATATGATGCATCACATTTATGGAATATGGGTTATAAATAGACTGACTTGCATATATATGAATTTATATGAATATGAGCGAATGTATATTAATTTTGGTAAATCTTGTGATTCTATTTACAATTTTTATCCCTTCCCTAAAGGTAAAATTCATGATTTTGAATACCTTGTTACATTGTTACAGAGCAGATCTTGCAAACCTTGTAAATGAGGCTGCTTTACTGGCTGGAAGACAAAATAAAATTGTGGTGGAAAAACTTGATTTCATCCAAGCTGTAGAAAGATCTATAGCTGTAAGTCAAATGTTCTCACGATGGCCTATAATTCACTCTAATTAGTTGGTCTTTACTGCCCTACTGACAGTTGTATGTTATGGATAAAAGTAGTCTAGCTTGGATTCGAGTAACAGCCGACATAGACTGTTTTGATGACCTTTGGTTCTTTTAATGTTCTTGGATGTTTATGTATCTAATTTTTTAATACTTGACTGTTACCATATGTAGTTTGGTCTGATTTTTCTTGCTGTCAAATTAACATGAAATTAAAAAATTCAGTTCTGCAATTGGTTGTGTTAAATATGAACTGAATTATTTGTTTCAGTGCATAGAGAAGAAGACTGCCAAGTTGAGAGGAAGTGAGAAGGCTGTAGTTGCACGACATGAGGCTGGTCATGCTGTAGTAGGTACTGCAGTTGCAAAGCTTCTTCCTGGACAGCCACGTGTCGAGGTAAATGGTTGAAGATGCTATGTTACTGGTAACTAAAAAATGTCACTAACTTGTTTTTGCTTATCTTTATTGGGTTGGGGATGAGAGATGAGGTGATTGGGTTAATATTCAAGCATTTTTGCATTGGGGATGATATTTGGAAATTCTAGCTGTTATGGTGAATAATAATGTATAAAGTTCTGGAGATATCTGATAAATAGAAGTGAGGTGAAATTGTGAAAATCTTAGATAGGAGGCTTCTGCAAGCAAAGTGTTGTATTTACCGTGCTCCATTAAGTTTGGGTTGTGCTTCATTTTTTTTTATGGATCGTCATATTATCTGTAAACAAACAATCACAGTTGTAGAAGTTACTCTTAAAATTTGCAGCCTACTTGTGTATATGTAAGTTATATCTTGGAAATCTATATGTTGCTCTTCATTAATCATCATTAAATACTTTTTAAGGATATTCAACGCCGTAATATCTTGTATGTCATCAGAAACTAAGTATATTGCCAAGGTCAGGAGGGGCTTTGGGCTTTACTTATATTCCTCCAACAACTGAGGATAGATACTTGCTATTTGTTGATGAGTTGCATGGTCGCCTGGTGACCCTTCTTGGAGGACGTGCTGCTGAAGAAGTTGTTTTTTCTGGTCGAGTATCAACAGGAGCACTTGATGACATACGACGAGCAACTGACATGGCGTACAAGGCTATAGCTGAATATGGTCTTAATCAGACCATAGGCCCTGTGTCAATAGCCACTCTTTGTAGTGGTGGAGTTGATGAGTTTGGGGGAGCAGTTCCTTGGGGAAGGGATCAGGTCGTGCAGTTCTGTGACTTTTTCTTATTCAATTTTTTGCTTATGCTGATTTTAGTTTGAATTCAACAGGGACATCTTGGCGATCTTGTTCAAAAAGAGGTGCAAACATTACTGCAATCTGCACTGGCTGTAGCACTCTCCATTATTCGAGCAAATCCTACTGTTTTGGAGGGTCTTGGTGCTGATTTGGAAGGTAATATGTTTACTGTTCTTAATGTTAGGTGATTTAGCAGTTCGGCCATTACAAATCAATAGTGATTAATACATGCAATATCTTTAAACATACTTAAATGATTAATTGACATGTTTAGGGTTAAGGGTCACTGTTTAAATAAAGAATATAATCAATTATACTTGAACGTGTTCAAGTACACAACTCTTGATATCAATGTTACATGCCCCCTATCTGTTTGGCCTGAAATGTGAACGAAGGCTCATCTGACGATATACATGCATGTGTTGCTTGTATCTTCACTTGTGTCATTAAGCCATCAGTGAAATGGCACGAAGAATTATGTTAGGTTTGGATTTAGAACTTCTGTAACCAATCAAGTAGGAGTGGAGATTAGATTTAGGCTTACAAGTTCATTCCACCTGGAGTTTATTGGTCATGTAAGGGATTTTAATTAATTTGGGATGTATTATTTGCTTTCGTGAATGTATATGATACTGATGTTGAAACTCGTCATTCTAGCTTAGTTCTCATGTTCTAGTGGTGCTTATTCTTCAGAAAAGGAGAAAGTTGAGGGTGAAGAGCTACAAAAGTGGTTAAGAATGGTGGTAGCACCAACAGAGCTTGCCACCTTTGTCAAAGGTAAACAACAACCTCTCCTCCCACCGTAGACTGGTTCCTCATAGTTGAGAGCTGTCTACAAGTTATGTGGACTGTAACTTAGGATATGAATTGACATCATTTCCCTGAAGCCGGTGAAGTTATATCTCAAATAGCATGAATTCCACCTTTACAACTTTGTACATTCCTCCTGTAAGGTGAATTTTGGCATCGTTTTTAACAAATAGCCAGCCTGTTGTCTGCGTTATAATTCACTCAACCAAATCTCCAAAGCTATGGGAAATGGAAAGCTTCAAAATTTACGCATCAATGCCTCTTCACCGGTTCCACAAGTCTTGGTGCCACCTTTATTACATAAATGTTGTTAGATGAATGTGTTTTTACGCTGACAATTATTGTGGTCACATGTGATTGCCTGCAAATGTAATTACTTCTGTACAGTTTGATTCTGTGAAATATGAAAAACTCTGCTATGTGTTACTCCAAAAATATCTTGGCAGAATTGCTAGTGACCCATTTCCAAATGGTGGCCTCTTTTCTTCCAAAAAATAAAACAGCTCTGGCCCCATAAATCATAATCAACTGCAGTCGAATTGAGGTAACATCTTGAGTGTAGGGGTAGAGTATATGAAACATTGACCTTTGGATAATAGACGAATTTATTATTTTGTTCCTAGTCCATTTTTACAGGCATGAATGATAGTGATGATTTTGTATTGTTATGGTAAGATAATTGATATTTTGAAGCAAGTCTAAAATATCTGTTGCCGTCTGAATGCAACACTCCGTACCTGCTAAATGTTTATGTTTATGGTGTCATTTCATTTCATGTCAGTGACGTTCTCCTGCCTTTCCTCTGCTCTAAAGAGTGAATACAAAAAGTAGATAGTTTCAGTTCTCTTTTGATTCCATCCAAAGCTTAAGTGCTAATTTTAAATTGCATTATCTTTGAATTGAGTCACAATTTTATGAAAATTAAAATATATTGAATTATAATTTTGTCAAATTTGAGTTGTTTTATTTGTAAAATGTTATGTCTTGATAATGTATTTTAAAATTTCTAATCTAAATATAAGTTAAGAGTATTCTGTCACAGGAATGGAAGAATAAAAAAAGCGAGTGAAAAAGAGAGTTGTTTTGTTAAAAAGAAATGAGTGAAAATAAAATTTGTTTTATTTGTTATTA
>Ga0123341_1005957_pt1 | contig 10956 bp, 9 predicted proteins | sample Turbeapinknodule_FD_89959 | JGI IMG/M metagenome (GOLD analysis project Ga0123341, IMG submission 89959) | Root nodule microbial communities of legume samples collected from Mexico - Turtle bean Mexico pink nodule | ecosystem: Host-associated > Plants > Roots > Nodule | place: Mexico: Nepantla...
CTACAAATTTTCAAAAATTATAATAAAATAACATCTATTTAATTTTGATTTTTTTATGGAGAATCATATTAACTAAGTCATAAAACTCTACCAAATAAAATGAATGTTACTATACTGTATTTTAGTAGATAGTAATTGATATATTTTGAATTATTTAGTTCAAGACTAAAATCATATTTAATAAATATAAGTGTAAATATAATTATATGTAGCTGTTAAAATAATAATTACTATAAAATTAAAAAGTTATTAACAAATAAATCGGACTCAAATCTTTATCGAATAAAAAACATTATTATCTCCATAAAAATTATAAAAAAATAAAATATTTCATCAAAATTAAGAAATAAAAAACTAGATATACTAAAAGAAGGGGTCAAAGGGTCCTGCAACTATCGCTGTAGTTTTGCCTCTGATACACCTTAGTTTGGTTTTGTGTATATACTTTCTAATAAACTTCTCAACCTAGAAGTACAACACACATTAAGATTTTATTTGAGAGATTATAATTTTTGGTCGAATAATGTGTGGAACAAATAAAATTTCATCTACTATTGCTAAAACATTAAGAAAAACACATTTTAAGAAATTAAAACATTACTATACAGCTTTTTCTTGTAACGAATGTAATATTTATTTATTTTCAAAAGATAAAAATGGAAAAACATACATGGGAACTAAAATTATAATAGTGCACTCAGGAGTGCAAGACTGGGAGTGAGATTGCCATTATGATTTTAGTCTTGAAGATTAAGCAATTGAGAAATAAAATTACAGATTTGAAGCTGGTTGGATCTATTCTAATCTAAAATGAGGTCTTAATAATTATATGCTAACCATAATAAAAATAAGGGGATTAACCAGCTTGAGAAGATATTCAAACCATTCCCACAATTCGATTTATGCTATTTTGAGTTAGAAATCAATAGCTCACATTCTCTATTTAACCAACATCCATTTTCTCTAGTTCAAAGATGCTTTTGATGCAATCACATTTTTATTAAACTGCATGACAATACCAATCCAAAATCCAATATAATAGTGAAATTTATAGCATCAAAACTGACATAAGAAAAACCAGAATGGAGAAGCATCCGATTCATTAAAAACATAACTTAAATTTGGATGTAGGAACAATACTCATTCTCCGAAAAACAACTCAACCAAACGTTACACAACTTCCTCCAGGTCGTCAGTTTCTCCCATGGTTTCTAACATAGGAGTTGCGTGCTAACAATTTCTGGCCGGAAGTGAACCGATCACCCTGCAAAAAGCATACGTCAAGCAGATGAATCTTCCACATCCAACAAAACACTACAATCTACCATGTTGCACCATTATATTGCAAGCCTTACGACAGAATCAAAATGATTTCCTTTATGATGAAATTGAGAGCTCTTTATCAGACGAAACTTTGATCTTGTGTTGGCCATTTAAAAAAAAAAAAAAAACTCAAAGCCAACAAATAAATACAGTAGAAAAAGCTCTCAAAGGTAATAAGTTGAATATTTCAATTGCAAACCCTTTTGCATCTTATCTATTATCTAGTGGCTTTTGAAAATAAAGTATGATGACATTCAAATTTATTAATAGATAAAAGAAGAAACTGCAATCTCAAGTCAGATGCCACATTAAAAAATAATAATAATATAAATATACCATAAATAATAAATAACTAAATACATTAAAACACAGATAAAGGTACGGATGTATATGACATTTTACAATGAGATTGAGTATAAAAAGCCACATTGTGAAAACGAGGTTAACTTCTGGCTGGATAAATGGTCAACTATTCTTATAGTGGATTGGCTTAGGATTCCTAATCACTTGCACAATAAGCTGGAAGCTAAGGTCGCACACTTTATATCCAACGGATCCTGGTCTATACCTGATGCTAAGGTGGGATTTCTAATCACTTACACAATACCCTGCCTCTCACTACTGTTGCAATCTCTGCTTTAATCTTACCTCCTTTGATATTGAGGACGGTCTTAAATGGAATGGTTCTGCTGATGGTATTCTCAGCCTCCAAAAACTAAATATAATTTTCTTTGATTCAGCTAACACTGAAGGGTACAGCACTGGTTTGGAGCAAATTTATTCCTCCTTTCCCTTTTCTTGTTTGGCGTATTTATCACAATAGGTTGCTTACAGATGATAGCTTGGTATGGTCATTGTTTCTTGCTGTTATCTGTGGGGGTAGTGGTGCTGCGGAAACTGTTCAACACTAGTTCTTTTAATGCACATTTTTAAAACGTCTCTGGGCTTGGCCTGGCAGCTCTTTCCAGTACTACTTTTCTTATTCCATCTCTTCCATTCTATGTTTCTTGCAAAGATCCTGGTGCTCAAGCCAGACAGTAATACAGGTCTCTTTGGTGCCACAAATATATGGATAATCAGAAACAATATCTGCTTTGTTAACCCACGTACCATCCATGACAGAATTAAAAGCATGATTTATTGAGGTCAATCGGGCTGGCAACTGTTGTACTGGTTGTATGTAATCCAACGTGCAAGAATTCATTATTCTTAAAAGTTTTGTAGTGGATATAGATCCTAGGAGGACTGCATCATATGTTACTGTTTTTTGGCCTCCTCCTCCCAGTCATCAGTTCAAATGTAATACTGATTGGGTAGCCAAAGACTATCCTGGTGTATCTGGTTGTGGTGGAATATTTAGAGATCATCATGCTTCTATGTGGATTGTTTGCCATATTTAAGTGTTCATAATGCCTTTATATCAGAGGTGATGGATGTGATTTTTTACATGGAATTTGTAATCTCCAAAGGCTATACCATCTTTGGATTGTGGGGGAATATTTAGAAATCATCATGCTTCTATTGTGGGTTGTTTTTCATATCTTTGTGTTCTTAATGCATTTATATGCAGAGGTGATGGGTGTATTTTTTACATGGAAGTTGTAATCTTCAAAGGCTATACTAATCTTTGGATTGTGGGGGAATATTTAGAGATCATCATATTTCTATTGTGGGTTGTTTTTCATATCTTTGTGTTCATAATGCCTATATATGCAGAGATGATAGGTGTGTTCAATACCTCTATTATTCCTTGAGATCTTGGTAATAGATGGCTGGATTGTTTTGTAAGTAGTAATATTATTTGTATTCATTTTTCACATTTTAAAGGGTAATCATCAATATTTCGATAACTTGTTGAGTTTGGCATTATATCTCAGGATTATACTTGGTGGGATAATGTTTCTAGCTTCACTTGTTGAGAAATCTTCAGGGATAGGTTTTATTTATCCTTTTACACGGTTAGAATTAGTTGTGAACATGATTATCAAACTTGCGAGTTTTTACGTTCTCACTCGCCCTAGGCAAGTTGACTCAAAAACAAACTCGTTTTCGAAGCAAACTCGGTAAACTCACACGAAACTCGTTAAACTCAGTTGAACTCGCAAGTCAGCGACCGAGTTGGCGAGTTCAGAGGATTTTTTCTTTAAACCAAAAATGACCCGTTTCTGAACCCAAAGTCAAACAAACTCACCCTGCTAACATTAGGGTTTGTTTGCATTCTTTGTTGTTGTGTGTCTCTATTCCGATTGTGTTGGCGTTGGTGGTGGTGTTGGTGGTTACGTTTGTGGTCACCTATTTTTGTGTCTTTGTTCCGATCATCATCGTCTCTGTTCTGGTAGTGGTGGTGCGTAGTGTCATCTGGTGCATCTCTCTTCTATTTGGGTTTAGAGTTTGCTTGGCCAAGTGAACATTGGTAATTTGGGAGTGCACTGCAGAGTTACTTTTAAGCTTGGCCATATATGTGAGAGAACATTGTGAGTGCATCTGCAGAGTTTTTTATTTTAATTGAAAATGTTGGGCAGTTTTTTTTTTCAATTCAATTTTATTTTTAATTTCAGACAATTCCATTTTTTAAATTCATGTTTTTTAAGGTATGTCTAGGAGTGGATCAAATTCAGCTGGGGACAACCCAAGTGCATCCTCATCTATTAAAAATAAGTAAAGATGCTTCAGGACATAATGTTTCTCTAGGACCCATAATGTTTTCTAATATTTGTATTTATTTATTTGGGATACTTTGAACTTATATAATTCTCATTCACTACTAAATGTAGTTATTTTATTAGTATTGTGGACTTTTGTTTTAAGTACTTTAATTAATTGTATTATTGAAATATTTTTTCATACAAAGTAAACTTCTACAAGTTTATGGAGCTCCCACGAGTCTACATAGACTCACAAGTTTGATAACCTTGGTTGTGGGTCATGTGTGTTATCTATGCTCTTTTTTCTTGTACTTCTCTTTTTTTATGATATTCTGAGGTACTGCATTTGATTGATGTTGTTTGTGGTTCCAACATAGTTAGCATTCTCACTTTTATTAAAAAAACATGCATATGGTGCGAGACTTTGATCATCATTAAATCCCACTTCAGATTCATAGGCCAAGAACTTGTCTTGGCTCTCTAACTTATGACATGAGATGTGAAAATTCTAGATTTCTCAGAAAGGTCACAACTCGCTGCTGAGGCAAATAATTCTTGGCAGAAATTTTGAAATGTGTTTCTGTATCTCTCTTATTTCACATCACTTTCACTTCATCAAACAATAAAGAATTTCACCTTGCAAAAAATTTCTCTGCTGACTCTAACATAGGGCACATTTCTTGTCTCTGATTAGCTAAAATTTCATACTTATAAATAGAATAGAATTAAATTCATAACTTCTAGTGTCACATTTTTAACATAAATCCAAGGACTGTTATATTTTTTAAAATGGGAAACACTCTAGTAAAAAATGAACATCTAAATATACTGTTCTCAATGATATCAATTACAAACCAGAACAAACCTTGCACATGGATGCCGCCGATTCTGATTCAAGAGTTTGGAGGGGAAGATGTCCAAGAGACTGGAAAGAATCCAGGGCATCTAAGGTCAGCTGCCAGCCACAAAGAGCCACACTACCCACACCAGAACTGGAGCAGGGATTATCACAACCAGCAGCAGCAACATCCCCATTCACCCAAGGACAGTGATCATTATGTAATTTGATTGGATCAAATTCAACACCTCCATTACTGTTGTCTTTGTAAGGAATTCCTGATCATTAGAGCCAAGTGCATTAGTTAATGAAAAAAGAAGAGCTGTCAGGACAGCATGGGGAAGGCAATGATGTAAGGTTCAGAAAAATTATTCAGTAATCAGTAAAATAAAAACATTATTATGAAAGAACAACTGAGTATAAAGGAGTAGAAATTTTGGGTAGAACTCATCAGCAGTAATTTAATTCAGAAAATTATTAGAAATTGTTTGAATAAATTGGGTAAAGCCATCTAAAAACTACTCAATAAGAGATTTGATAGTTACTGATTGAGTAACCACCATGAGACCTGTTACACATTATAAAGTTGAAAATATTATCTGAATAAGCAACTTGAGAATATATAGTAAGAGAAGAAAATTATTAATGAAAGTACCCCATGGCTGTGAATTTGTAACTCCATCAAGTCTACATGTCTACTATGATCACTAATAACAGTTTTTGCAGACATTGTAAGTATAAAATTTGGGTGTGTTTGGATTTTGGACAAATGGGATGGGAGAGGAAGTAGGAAGAGAAAGGAGGTCTGCTCTAAACGGAGGTCTGCTCTAAAAGGAGGGAGAGGGGTTAAGAGATTCCAACACCTAAATTGGGGGTAGGAAACAGAAGCCAAATTAATAAAAATTAACTATTACAACTGTATGTATCTTAGACTTCCTTTCAAGAGTCAGGGGGATCAAATCTTATTGTTCTCGGCACCTTTTGGTTGTTCAAGTGGCAAGGATTAGTTCCTTTTAAGTAAAATCTCGTATTTGAATCCTGTGAATAAAGAATATAAATTTTGGGAGAACATTGCTCCCTGCAACAGGTTCACTTAACTCAGATTAGGTAGGCTCAATGCAACTTCCCAGTTCCAAGGGCTTCCAACCAAAAAAAAGCTTTTGGAGGGAAAACATCCAAAAATACTAACAATATTTTTCAAAACATAAATATCTCTTGTAATAACTCCTCTATGTTCTCACTTAGTTATAACCATTTAGCTGGAGGAAAACGATTAGGGCCATAGATTTGATTCCAAAACAAAGAACACACGCATACGTCCTCTTTCCTTGTGAAGGTAAAATCCCCTCCATTACCATTTCGCAACAGCCCCTCACCCCTTCCCCCCAAGCTCTATCTAAAAGTTATTGCTCCCAGTAAAATAATCAGACATTTCAGATAAGGCATTCTGATATTTATAAGTTTGTTTTTGACCTCCGGGATAGTTCAAAAATAATTTGCCACAATTGAGTATAAAATAAAACATAACTAGAAGACAAAGTGATAAATACATTAGTAGTACAATGAGATATTCAAAATTCAAAAGGTAACAGATTTTACCATAACAGAAAATATCGGCGACCAAAAAAACCTTTTAAGAAGAAAATATTGGAAGTCACAATAGGTTATGGCAGAAGCATTGCAAACAAAAAATGCAATATATACCATAGAGATAATTAAAAAATGCAGAAATATAATGCAAAGGGGTGCTTGAGGCTAGTTTGGGCGCATTAGGTTTATTTTCTGATGTAGTTGTTTGGGTTTGGGCCAGGTTGTTCAGCCCAACCCTTTGTTTTTAAAAAAAATAACTATTGGGCTGGCCCAATATGCATTAGCCCAAAAATAGGAATAGATAGAGAGAAAAATTAGGGTTTTAAATGGCTAGAGTCAGGTTGGGTTGCCCTGACCCGAGGCTTATGCAGCTCCAAACCACCATTCCACGACACCCAAGGTAGCTGCTATGAGCCACCATGGCTGTTTTCAATAACATTGGATTTTACCAGTCCCATTCAGCATCAGAGGGAAAGCATATCTAAGGTTAAAGAAAAAAAGAAAGAAACCAAATAAAATAAATAAATAATCAGACATACCCATAACATCAGCATTTAAATGGCCTGATTCATGATATGCACCATCATCAATGTGAGATGCCTTCCCAGTCTGATTAACTTCTTCCTTGGATACTTCATAGGCAGAACATACAACAGCATTACAAGAAAGGGACGGATGGGCACCATTGTCAGGGCCTATCATCTGCATGCTACAACTGGTCTTCTCACCACTTTCAACAGATTCAACCTTGTTTGAAGCTATAATTTTTGAGCCACTATCAGCCCTTGCTATAGATTGAGACACCACAGCTTGACTATCCCCTTGAGGATCTTCCCGACTCATTTCCTCAGGCACAAAATCCCCAGTAAGTCCATGATAAGGCTCAAATTCACCAGATGGACCATGATTTTCAATCACTTCAGCAATTGGTTCAACATCACCTAAACTATCACCTCTATGAACTGAGACATCAGTCCCATGGATTTCAGCCTCATGACTTGCACCCATGCCCACACTTCCCCCACTAATACCAAAACTAGGTCCATCTCTAGCATGTGCAGTCAGTATCTCTGTGTTCAAAACTTCCCCACAAGCATTTGAACTGCTAACACCTGCCTCCCCTCCTGCCCTTTCTAAAAGTGGTTGGAAACAAGCACTCTGCTGTGCTTGATAGCTGCTATTTAGCTCTGATGCTTCATTCAAATCAACAGAAGGGAAATTGACATCATTAGCATTTACAGGAAAATTTTCAACACTTTCCATTGATTCATCATCTGAACTGTGATAAACTGTATTCATTGCAATAATAGAAGATGCTTGAGCAGAATCTCTGGTAGACATAACACCAATGGCATGATCCCTTTCTGGGATTGACTGGTTAGCAATATTTGCATCCAGTTCTATTTGAATACCCAAAGAATGGCTAGGTACAACGTCCGGAGAATTTCTTAAAGGAAACTGGAATGTTTCCAATAGATTAGTATCACGGACACGCTTTGAAGGGCCAGCAGAATACTGTTGACTACCAATGACTTCATTATTATCACGGTCAGTTACAGTTCTTTCAACACTGTCCACCTGTTGCACATTTAGATGTGGCCTGTCGGCAGTGGTTCCCCCATCATCCAACTTGCGTTTGCGAGCATTGGGGCCTTGTGATTCATAAGAAGCTGTCTGGTCACCAGCCTCACTTCCAGAAGGCCGTCCAATCATTAGATATTTTCCTTCTCCAGCATCTTGCACATGACCTGAGGTTGACGTCAAGTTTATTGGTGAACAGGATGGCCCACTAGACATCCTAAGACTTAAGTCTAAACTTTTATTTGATACAAGTTGTCTTTTATCAGATGTTGTAGCCTCATCACGGTCTCCAGTCCTCTCTTTTTCAACACCATCAGCAGCAGCCCATTCATTGATACCACTGGCTGCACTTATTCCTCGAGTTGATGCTATTTTCTTGCTTGTTTGAGGAGTATCAATCCCACAGGGAGCCAAATGAACTGGTCGTGGAGCTGTCAAGAAATCCCATACTCTAACTGTAGCCCCACATAAACTACAATCTAACAAAGGTGATCTAGACTCACAATTAAACTCTGAACCCAGTACATCATTGTCCCCAGTATCTTTCCTTGAAGAAGTTGAAAACTCCTTCTTGCTTGGAGCAGGATCTGGTGCAGAGCCTTTGGCTGGACCAGAGCTATACCCATTTTTTGCAGATTCAGCTGATTGTTCTTCACAGTCAAGTACGTTAGGAAGCCATCGTGGCTCCCATCCACAAAGACTTATGAGCTTCTGAGCCTATTGAATAGGAAAATTAATAAAAGGATGCACAAATAAACAAAATTGGACAAATTGGCATAAAATACACTTCAATAAATAATTAAGACAAAACAACATATCTTAAAAAATTCTTACATAAGAATATGGGTGACAGGCCTGTTCGCCAGTTAAGCCTGTTCCAGATGTATTTTCTGCTTTACAGCCCAATTCTCCAGCTGTCTGAATTTGCAATTGAGCAAGTAAGCGATCAATTTGAGGGCTATGTGTAACCCGCATAAGCTCAATTGCAGATGAAGATACAATTGGGAGGGAATAAAACTGCAAGAGTCCATCACACCTATCCTTAAAACCTCCAATTAGAGCTGAAGGTGAAGTAGGAGGAAACTGTACCAAGCTTTCTGGACAGCTATTGCCTCTCCAAGGACAGGTGACTTTGTGGCCTCTATCAAGCTGTTCAGAAAACTCTTCATTGGAGCCATCAGCTTCATCAAATAAAGGAGAAACAATAAGCAAGGCCCAGAAAGAAGCATTGAATCAAGTGGTATAAAAGTGCTTGTTTTGAATTACCCAGAAGATTAAAAAAAAGGAAGTACGAGATTAGTTTATTGAATATTAATTACAATTGACACAACAAAAAGATTCAAACTACACAGTGCAAATGCATCTATATCATACTCTAACACAAAAATGATAAAATAACAATCTCTAATACAATTTATCTAGTGGAGGTTCTAATGTCCAACAAACTTCCATATAACCATGCAACCCCATAGAAGTCTTAGGATTTGGGTTTCGGGCTTTCAACCTTACAAAATCAAATTGAAAGGTAAGGATTGTCCAAGATTCACAAGCTCTATTCAAACCACATATCTAGTGATCCGTTCTCTCATTCATTAAGCGAGAGGTACAAAAGAAATCACATTCACCTTTTGTTCAAAAGAACCAAGCAAAAAAAATTGGGCTTTCCTCTTTCTCATTGGTATTATATTTGAATAGAGAACCCTTTATTATGTGTCATTATGAATCAGCATTTTTCCATTCAAATATCTCTAAGTAACTTCTCTGAGAAAAATAAAAAATTGATAAATTATTATGAACTCTTCCATTTAGTTATGCAAATTAAGCATTATCAGTTATAATGGAAAATTAACTTTTGGAAGAGATAAGCCACACTTGAACCAACAACCAAAAATAATTCACTGCAACTAGCTGCCGAAATCACCCCACCCCCAGACACAAAATAACCATATATAAATTGCATCGCATTTCCTACAAAACTTACACAAAAACTTCACCACCTGGCGAAATCCAGGAAAAACACATACAATAATCTACATTATTAAGGCACATACACTTTGAACAGAACTTTAAGTTGGAAATCTAGCAGAATCAACAATCCCCATCTCCCATCATTAAAAAACAAACAAACAAAAAACTACATCCATTACAATTATAGACTCACCTTCAAAAGATGAAGCTGAAGGCACAGCAAAATCTAACTGAGCATGACATATCTCACACTCAATCTTAGCAACACCCACATTCACCCATCCTCTCTTCGCACAAGCCAACGACCCAGAAACCTGCAAAATGAAAAAAAAAAAAAAAAAAATCAGTTCAATTACCCCCCCGCCCCCAATTATCTCAACCTAATCGCTTCCATCGCAATTCAACCGTATCGAAGCCAACCTTGGGCAATTTCCCGACGAGCTTGAAGGTCGAAAGGCGGCGAAGCAAATCGCCGCGCTCCCAGGGCCGGCAGGAGGGAACCGAAGAGCGCTGCAGCACCGAACCGACAACCTCGCGCGAATCCGCACTGGATTTGTGGCGGCGGCGAGCATCTCCGTTGGCCGGAAACGCCGGCGACGAGGCCCCCGCAGAGCTGAGAGGAAGAAAAGAAGGAATATTAGGGAAAATTGAAAGGAAAAGGCAAAACCCTAGAAAATGGAGAGTGGTAAATGAAGTTATGGTGAAGAATAATTATGCAAATAAAAGGAGGAGGTAGAGTGAGAAACCCTAGAGAGAGACCTTGCAGCAGGTGTGGGAGGAGAAGAGGGTGGTTTGGGAAGAGAGAGATTGGGATTGGCAGAGGTTACGCCATCTTCGTTCATCTTTCAATTCGATGTGTTTTCTTTTCTCTCTCGCGTTTTGTGTTGTGCTTCTTCTAAGTCCCCTTTGGGTTTGGAGTTTGGACACACGTTCTTAACGTGACAAATAAATTCCTTCCACTCTTCCACTTGAGGGTGGGTTGTGGTGATGGGTCCCATTTCAACTTATTCC
>Ga0123341_1005958_pt1 | contig 10956 bp, 13 predicted proteins | sample Turbeapinknodule_FD_89959 | JGI IMG/M metagenome (GOLD analysis project Ga0123341, IMG submission 89959) | Root nodule microbial communities of legume samples collected from Mexico - Turtle bean Mexico pink nodule | ecosystem: Host-associated > Plants > Roots > Nodule | place: Mexico: Nepantla...
ATTATGCAATCTAAAATATATTTTTAAAAATATAAAATTAATTTTAAATTATATAATCCAAAATGTATTTTGAGATTGTATAATCTAAAAGTGAAAGAATTAATTAATCCAAAATATAAAACTTAATCTTTTAACTTTTGAGTTGTATAATTTAAAAAAAAAAATATTTAATCTAAAACAATTCTGGTTAAACTGCATAAAGGAATACTTTTAACATTGTTTTCATCATTCAGAAATAAGAAGTTGTATATTGTAACGGTATAATCGCCTTTAAAGTATCGAAAACAAAATCGGGATTAGTAAATAGCTTTCACGTTCGCGTTGGAAAATCGCGTTGGCACTTCACTCCGTTGCAACCAAAACCAGAAATAACTGCACAGCGAAAGCTTCTATATTGTATTGTATTGCATCGCCCAGCCTCATGTTGGTGTTCTTCATTTGTGTACTCCTTTTCTTCGTCTTTTTATACAAATTCATCGCCGCTTATGGTATTTCATTTTTCTCATTCCGTTGCTTTCTCTTTTCACTTATCATTTTTTTGTTCTAATTCTCGTTTTGATTTATTAGGCGATTTCACTCTGATGTCTAAGAAGCAACCTAAACGCGAAGAAATTGAAGATAAGGTTGCGAGAATCACACACATACACACACTTGAGTGCTTCATTCTTCGTGTCTTGCGTAACTGACTTTCTCTTTTCATGTTTCATTTCCACCCAGGTTGTTTGGATTACTGGCGCTAGCCGTGGAATTGGTATAACAATAACTCTTCCTTCTTGATTTTTTTTTTTCAATTTCAGTATTATATTTCTGTTGAGTTGATTAGTTCCCTCATTTTGACCTTGGACTTCGATCAAATCAATCTGGAATTCTAATTCGCGCAGAAAATCACTTTGATAAGTGGAGGAATCAAAATAATTAGCCTTTGAAAAATGTAATCAAGGGTGATTAATGATAGCAACGCACTTTCTAAGTCACTTGTTTGAATACGCACTCTTTTATTGGTTGAAATTACTCGAAATAACAAATTTTATTTGTTCTCACTTTTTATTTAATGGTTCCCTCTTCCGATTTTGTATTTTTCGATCAATTTTAAGCTTAGCTAATAGTGGTGTGTGTCAGAAAGTATATCACTGGCACTACTCTAATCTGCAATGCTTTATATTGCCACTTTTTTCTTACTTTATTTTATTATTTCAGAATTCCTTTTTGCTTACTTTGTTCTGTATAATCTAAGAAGGATTCCTTTAAACAGCCAGAATTTTTTCCCTATTTGTAACTAATTTTGCTTGCAGAGCTGATTCCTTCTTCTTTTTGGTTCCTTCAATGATGTAATAAAGGGGAGATTTTGGCTAAACAGCTTGCAAGTTTAGGGGCCAGGCTTATAATCTCTGCGAGGAATGAAGTTGAGCTAAACCGAGTAAGGGCACAACTGAAAGGTATTTTGTGTTGTATTACTGGTTACATGTGCTAAATTAGTTTGTAAATTGTGTACAAATAATGATATAGTCACATACCATGCTCTATTAATATGTGGTTTGCATACCACCAGGTAAGCATGCACCTGATGAAGTCAAGATTTTACCATTGGATTTATCGTCTGGAGAGGATTCTCTTAGGATAGCTGTTGAGAAAGCAGAATACTTTTTTTCGGATTCTGGTGTTGATTACATGATCCATAATGCAGCTTTTGAGCGACCTGTAAGTGACTGACTGCTTTATCCAATGCTTGTTTAGTACTTCTATATGCTTGTAGTTGTAAGTTAAAAGTTACACCTATTAGTGTAAAAGAAGAGGAAATAGAGGTTGACTATCATCCTTTCGTTTAGAAATATAATTTTTCAAGACAACATTATTAGTCACTAATTCATCCTATAAGGTGTGTGTGCATCCGTGGCCCTATGAGTTTAGAAACATTTCATCAATAGAAATTCCTACTTCAAAGGTGATACTTTTTACATAGAAATTCCGACTTCAAAGGTGATACTTTTTACTGGTCAGCACGCATTTCAGGATGTTTATAGCTACTATCTACATTAACCGAACACCAGCACTGAGAAAATTTCATTGGGTGATGCTAGCTTATCATTTCATTCCAGTATAATATAGTGATGATGCTTTGTTGAAAGCTCATAAAACTTCTCTTCACCAATCTGATAAAATTTGCTGATCATATATGCTCATTCAATTAACTGTATTGTGAATTGATTATTTTGTTGTGCAGAAAACATCAATTTTAGATGTAACTGAGGAAGGTCTTAAGGTATTTTATAGAGGACACTCTTACTCCCGCTGTTAATTACCAATCCTTTACTTTAAATTTGTTTTTACCCCTTTTTCAGTCTTCTTTCAAAACATTATAAGTAGTCATCTGAAGTTTTATATTACTCTTTTCTCCTGATTAGGCTACATTTGATGTCAATGTTTTTGGGACAATAACTCTTACAAAGCTCTTGACACCTTTCATGTTAAAGAGGGGGCATGGTCATTTTGTGGTGGTAAGCAGGAATTCATAACAATATCTTATTTTGGTTATGAAATTTGAATGGAAATAGTATATTAAATGTGTGTTTGTTTTCACGTTTATTTCCACATTGAATGGCAATCCATGGATTTCTTCCATTCATGTTTGGATGCTTTTGAAAATGCACTAACTGCAAACCAAGCACACTCTTCTAAGTAGTGATCAGACACTACAGCAGCTGGAGCTTGCAGGCAGATGTTTGTGACTGCATTGATTTATTAACCAAAACAAGTGCAACTAAAAAGGAGAGTAGTCACTAGTCAACTTTTCTGTTACATATTATCTGTCAACGAACAATAACAATTTTAACTGTTTGGTAAAATTATATTGGCGTGTTTTATGTTTTCGCTTTAATTGTTGACTATGCTAAGAACTAATGCTCATAATTTTGGAAAACTTATTCAGTATTTCTTTTAACCTCTTTCCCATTCATAAACTGATAATCTTTTGTTACTTTCAATTACAATCAGATGAGTAGTGCAGCAGGAAAGACACCTGCCCCAGGTCAGGCTGTATACTCTGCTTCTAAATATGCGCTCAATGGTTACTTCCATACCTTGCGTTCAGAGGTATGTAGACTGTCTATTATCTTAGGAAGGGATGCAATTTACCATGATAAACCATACTATAGTTCACAACTGGAAGTTAAACGCAGTAGTTTTTTTGTCTAATGAGAAAAAAATGGGTATAATGAATGTTGTTTTATTGTAATTATCATACTGTACATAGTCATGCACTACTAATCATTTAATGTTGACAGCTCTGTCAGAAAGGAATCCGAGTAACTGTGGTCTGTCCTGGTCCAATAGAAACATCAAATAATGCTGGATCAAAGGTTCCATCTGAGGTTTGTGTATTTGCTAATTCATCATCCATTACTACTGCAAAGAAAGACAAAACATGAGTGAATTTTTCTTTACTTTCTTCCCACCATAGTACGTAGTACATGTATCTTTGGAAACTTCTAATTCTCTAGAGCGATAAATCAAGATACATTACCATTTTCTGAGCTTGTAGATACATGCTTGTCAAGAATGAAGAAAAAAAATTCTTGTACATTTTTAACAAAAATTGATGAATGTAATTTATATACATATTTTCCCTTTCGCTTAGTAGACACATTGAATTGTTATTTTTAAACTAGGAATGTGGCTTGCTGGTCTCCTCTTTGATGTTTGCTAAATGAAACTGGAGCTAAGAATATGTAAAAATATTTAATGTTATTTTGAAAAGAAAATGACATATTGCAAAGAAGCAGCATGGTGCAAGATATTGGTGTATACAGTATTCTCTCCCCTTTTCGTTTTGATTGTTGCTATTGTCCACTTTAACTCGCATGTTGTCTGCTCTGGATATATCAATTGAGTCATTGAAAGATTGTTTCATTCATGTGAAATTCTGTCTCCACAGAAGCGTGTATCATCTGAAAGGTGTGCGGAGCTGACTATCATTGCTGCAACCCATGGCTTAAAGGAAGCTTGGATATCATATCAGGTAAAAGCATTGATTAGAAATTTACTTATGTTTGAATATGTCACCATTTTTCAACATTCGTGTCTCCGTAGATTCTCTGCATTTTGTACAATGAATCTGCTTAATACTTGTTTTGCCATTTTTCATACACGTCACTTTGTTTGCCTCTTAAAGCATCATCCTTTCAATGTATCATTAAATGTGTCACTATGACAGTGTGTTGAGGTACATTTCATGCAACTGTCGGAATAATTATGTAATTGACGTGAAGATGTAATGCTCCCTTGTCAATTTGCAACATCATCAAATTCAAGGATGATTCTGGGAATATTTGTTCCTGCTTTACTTTTTGGAATCCAGAAGAGTTTTTGTTCACTCGACCCACAATATTGAATGTTTTCCTCAATTTAAAATTTTGTTGCATCTAAGCATTTGGTTTCTCACGTAGATAGGCTAATTGATGCTTTCAATTAGCATGAATTAAAATTTCCAGATTGCAATGTTAATCCTTAAATCTTTTGCGTGCAGCCTGTGCTCGCTGTTATGTATCTTGTTCAGTACATGCCATCTGTTGGTTATTGGCTCATGGACAAGGTATTTTCTAATTCTATAGTATGCATTTTGTAACTTTTTTACGACTTTTTTTTCCTTTTGTGCTACTGGACATCGATCAAAATGAATACACATTGATACCTTGTACAAATGACTGTAGGTTGGCAAAAATCGAGTAGAAGCTGCTGAAAAGAAGGGAAACACATATTCTTTGAGCTTACTGTTTGGAAAAAAGAAGGGCCCTTGATGCCCATCTGTGCATGGTTTTTTTCAAAGATTTGTGTCAAATGTATTTTAGTTAAAGGTTCTCTGTCAAAATGAATAACACCTTTTCGGGCAATTGACAGAATAGAGTTATATGTTATTCCAAAATGAACAATGAAGGTTTATAAATTTTCAATGGGCGAGACATTCTGTGATACTCCACAATACTTTTCAAATTCAGAACAATTTTGTATGCATAAAATATAGAGCAATCAATCTGCAAATAAACTAGTGATTTTTTAAGGAAATTACCTACAGTATATTTGTTGTTGAAAATGGAGCTGCAGAAAATTGCAATGTAAAGAGTCTAGTTCGGTAAATAAATGGCAGGTGGTACTCTCAAATTCCAAATATCACTGGAAGAAGCCATTGAAAAATGCACTATCTTGATACTTCGAGCTCCTAAGTTGCATTAATTATCCATTTTATACAACACCCAGTTAAGATAATATTAATAATTAATGCAGTAAAAAACAATAATTAAAATTATCAATGGAAAAGACTTGCAAAACAACATATTATCTAAACTTAATTTTGCATTGGAATTGACTACAGAGAGCAACTAATACAACAACCAAACCGTAATCCATTTCTACGAAGGGGGTATATCAGTTAACGACACTTGTCGACAGTGACATATTGAACTTGAATTTGAGGTAAGATTTGACGAAGGGGTCCAACTCGCCATCCATTACAGAGATGACATCTGTCGTTTCATACCCTGTTCTTACATCTTTAACTAGTTTGTATGGATGGAATACATAGTTCCGTATTTGTTGCCCCCATTCAGCTTTGACTACGTCCCCTCGAATCTGCTTAATCTCTGATGCGCGCTGCTCTTCAGCTATAACCAACAACTTGGCTTTCAAACGGCTTAAAGCTCTGATCTTATTCGCTAGTTGTGATCTCTCCTCTGCAACCATGCTTTTTTAAAGTTAAAACTTGCAATTAAAAACAGATGTTTGAATTGGATGCAGACTGGAAATGGCGCAAGTGACCCTCAAAATTTAACAAAAGCATTAGTAGTCCCGGATCCTGTATTTAGTGAACCTAGAAAATACACAGTCCATGCCAAATATAAACCTGAGACCTCCTTAACAAAAGTCCAAATACACTACATAGTATACCATTCACACAACATTTTAATCAGTTAGATATGCAAATGTGCAATTCACAATAAATGTCTTTTGATAAAACGTTTTAACACAAACCAAGTAATCATAACTGAAAATTCAGAAGGTCGCCTAAAACATTTTCAAGTTCGATTATCATATACATGTTCCAAACAAAGAGGGCTGTAGTAATTAGCTTACTGGAAATTGCTGCGATGACTTTGTGCTTATAGATTAGTTTCCTAAACGACTACTTTTAGATTCTAGTCATACCGAAAGGGTTAAAGTGAGGATAAGAATTCCCAAATGAGGAACACTTTGCGGCATATGTTTGAAATTTTGATCCATTAAAGTAGATTTGACACTAAATTATTTGTTAAGTATAGTCTCTCCAAATTTATCTGAGTTATCATCATCTTAGAACTATGATATATTTAAAACTATGTGCACCAACCTGCATATTGCCCAGTGCAACATGGAATAGTACTTTAGAAAGGTATGTAATAAGTCCAGAAAAATATACAATTGGGATCAAATAATTCCCAAAGGAGATTAACGAACCTGTGCAGCGAAGAGTGACACCAGTTGGAATGTGTGTAATCCGAACTGCAGTTTCAACCTTGTTCACATTTTGACCTCCCTTTCCACCTGCTCTTGAAAAACTAATTTCCAGGTCCTCCTCGGGAATTTCAACATTCATAGATTCCTCGGGCAGAAGAGGCATAACCTCAACACCAGAAAAGCTTGTCTGTTTATAGATATTAAAAATTGGAGTTTAAAAGAAAATATTATGAATTTGATAATTAAAGGGAAAAATAATATTAACGGTTCATCAAATATCTAATAGCAAATCTGTAGAAAATGACTAAGGACATATATTTATTTTGATTCGTGGGGCTAGGAGGGGAGGAGTGGACATTACACTTGTTATTCACAAACACGGTATTTCAGCTATCAAAATGTTGGTTATTACCTGACGAAGGCCTTTGGCATTAAAAGGTGATTGACGAACAATGCGATGTGTTCCTTTCTCCCCAGACAAATACCCATATGCATAACGACCTTCAACTTCAACAGTGGCAGATTTAATTCCAGCTTCTTCTCCGGGGGATTTCTCTATCACTCTGGTCTTGTATCTCTGTTTCTCACCCCATCTCACGTACATCCTAAGAAGCATGTCTGCCCAATCCTGTTCTGGAGATGATAATTTTTATACAGAAGTTAAAGCTGAATCGGCAGAATCACCATTAAGTATTCAAATTTCAAAATATAATCCAAATAGAAAAAGGAAAAGGAAAGATGGATACGTTGGTTGCATCATCTCACACGAGACAGGGAAAAAACCCTGTATTGTGGGATGGAAATAAAATAGTAAAACAGGCTCCCGCATATAACTATGGTGGAATTTTATTTACTTAACAAACCCACACCCCATATATTAGGAGATCGCCTGTCCAGATTTATTGTATATGACTGTTTTATAGATACTTGGTAGTAGAGATCAACAAATATTACTAAAAGCCAGGAAAGGTTAAATATGTTGAGACATCTAGGTAGTATTCTAAAGTCAAAACTCAACTGCAGGACAAGGAAAAAGTCAAATTGTAGCTTTTCTTGGCAGTCAAGTTCTGACATTCTACCAGTATAATATATCAGACTAAAATGTTTTCACCACAAACTAGGAATGTCAGAAACAAGTTTCTTAATATAGCATCTGAACATAGAAACCTATTTACCTGGGCATCAGTACCACCAGCACCTGCTGTAATAGAGATAACAGCACCTTCTTTATCATAAGGACCAGAGAGAAGTTGAGTTAGCTCATATCGATCTAGCGATTTATTCAGTTCTTTAATAAGATTGGCGGCCTCATCAAAAAGTCCTCTGTCAATGGATTCCATTTCCTCGGTCAGCTTAACTATTGTTTCTGCATCCTCAACCTACATTCATTGCGATGAAAATCCATATTGGCACATAGCTTAATTTGCATAAGAGAAGAAAAGGGCACACAATGAGCCCTTAGAGAGAAAAGGAAGATTTAGGCATACACCATACACCTACCATGAATCAGCCCTCTTTAAAAGCCAAGTCTTCAGATGGAATGGTTTCCTTTTCCCCAGTCTGCTAGTGGGCTAGTTCCTTTTGGTTTTTATGTTCTTTTACCACTAAGTTTTCTTTTATTTCGTTTATACCAATATTAAAGAAAATACAACTTTTTTTATTAAAGGTTATACCAATATTAAGTTTTTTGGCCCGATTGAAGGACTTAACATTGCAGGGCTCTGAATAAACTTTCAGGCCAGGCAAAGCTTTTATATTTTCAAAAAATCCCCAGTCAACAACCCCTTCTGAGATAGGTAACTAGCCTGGCATAATCCAATGTCTCGAACATATGGCAATAGCTATTTAGGCAACGAATAGTCTAGTCTAGTCTAGCTTTTATAGCTACTCCCATCCCTATTACAGTAAATATAAGAAACATATTTAGCACATATGCCCAACATACAAGACCAAAAATCTAACAACTTTTATAATAAATCTAGCACTGCAACCGTCATATCAATATAAATGAAACCCGTGAACAAAATTACTTTTAAAATTTTCAAATTTCTTTTAAACAAAGGTATTAGATAATATATTATAAAAAATGGGGGCATGAAAGCATAAATGGGAGAATTAAAGTCAGGGTCAGGGACAATTTTGTGCATTCCTTAGAAAATAGATCAATCTTTTTCCTTTCAAACTAGAAGAGGCACCCAAAAAGCAGGTACAAAAACGTTATATTCTAATTTATTTTTATAATTGTTGTTGGAGATCCCACGTTTAGGAATAAGTGGGGTGCAATCCTCACCTTACAAGCTGATTTTGTGAAGTTGAGTTAAGCATAAACCCACTTACTAATAATTGTAAAAGCAAATTCATTTTAATTAGTAATGCAAAAATAATTTTAGAGAAGAGCATGGTGTTTTAATTATCAGGACAAAAATATCAAACTCAACAAGAATGCATTTTTATTTGTACACGGTAGTTGAAACAAACCTGTTATGTATTTCAATTTTACATTCCACTTTTTATTGTTAGCATATCTAGACCAGTGCTCTTTCAGTCAGGAGTTTATAATTGGACACTGAAACTTGGGGTTCCCCGTTGTTGAAAATCAAAATAAGAAACTAACCTGGGTTTTAAAATCATTGAGTAATTTTATCTTCTCTTTAATATCAGCCAAGGTCGAAAGAGTCTTTTGAGCATTGGCCCGATTTTCCCAGAAAGAGCTATCAGCTGCTTGCTCCTCCAAATTGGCAAGTTCTTGCTCCAGTAATTGTAGACCAGAAGACTCTCTAATCTCTTCAACACGTTGTAACATAATTTCAACATCCCTCCTCAGGGAATAAAAATCTGCAAAATAATACCAAGTTATGAGCTAATTATAACAACAAACCAGAATTGATTTAGCAAGTTTCCTCTCATTAAACCTATTCATGAATTATGATGAATTATATGATTATGATCATGAAACAGCAGAGGAAAGAGGAAAATTTCAAGCGCCTAAAATCTAAAGAAGTTCACAGGATAATATACAAATCAACTTATTCAATTCCAAACTATATCTTAGATTGCATCGATTTGGAAAATTGAAAATAATGAATAACAAATATTAATCAGAGGCTGCCCAGTAGTCTTTGTGTGTTTCATTTCAATCACTTCCATTCCTTTAATTAAAAGGCTTCCAACTCCCAGTAATTGAATACAAAAAAAAAAGATACAAATTCTGCCAAACAAATGAAGCAGGTTATGGTTATGAGGCATATTGTAAACCTAAAATCCAAGGAAAACCTTCCATTCAACTATAAGTTAATAGCAGAAAACAACTTTGCAGTTCAAAACTCGATATCTCTAATTCACTGTGAACTTCTCACTCAAGGGTCTTGGCTTATAATTGGAAAGAGGTACATGCAACAGGCACCTTTGCCTTACTATAATACAAACACTGAGTGTGTTTGGATACACATCCAATATGCACATAGAGAAACGAAACCATGCCAAATTTATTCATTTAGCAAAAGCAATAGTTTATAGCTTCCGGAGGACGCTACACGGCCATTGACACGGAAACAGATACGCTATTGTAAATTGGCTTACAGATTTAATTTTAACTTTTTTCCTCATTTTTTCTCTCTCTAAATTCTTATGGGGATGATTATCCAAACATTAATAATCAATTAAATCGATAATATTCCATACCAATAATATGATAATAAAAAATAAAACAGGTTAATCAACTTCCTTGAATTCAAAAACACACTAAAACGTTGAACTAAAACAAGATTAAAAAAAATCAACTAATAATCAAGTACCTTGCAGTGCCCAATCACTTGCATCGGTGTTCTCTCCTTCACCAACACTCAATTGGTTCTCCGGCGCCGCGAACAAAACTGCCACAAAATCAACAAACGCACGGAATATTAGAAAATGTGAAAAGAAATTAAATTAATTAATTAACTAAATAGGATGAGAAGAAAGTGAATAGTGATAAAATGGCGGAAAAGAAAAAGAAATTACGAGACGGAGGAGAAAAACGCGAAGAAGAGGAGAGAGTGGTGGAGCGAAAAGAGAAGAAGGGAAAGTGTTTAGAAGGATTGGGGATTTTTTGCGGAATGAGAAGTGAGTGTTTGCGCGTGGCGAATAGAATGGTGCACAGAGGCTGCGAAACAACCTCCATGGCTATCGAGCTCGTAAGGTAAGGGAACAACAACCAGATAAGAAACTGGTTCGCACTCTAACTGATTACAAAAATATTAAATAAATAAATATATGAAAAAAAATATATTATTATTATTATTATTTTATTTTTAAAATATGGAATTAATGGTGATTTTTTTTTCTGAGATTATAATTTGTAATAATCTGAAATTTTGATGCTGGATTTATTTTTACGCAATTTTCATTCTTTTTGTTTTTATTTTAAAATTATATTGAAATTGTTGATAATTATATTTTGCAACAATATTAGTCTTTTCAATCACATAAAAATTA
>Ga0123341_1005959_pt1 | contig 10956 bp, 7 predicted proteins | sample Turbeapinknodule_FD_89959 | JGI IMG/M metagenome (GOLD analysis project Ga0123341, IMG submission 89959) | Root nodule microbial communities of legume samples collected from Mexico - Turtle bean Mexico pink nodule | ecosystem: Host-associated > Plants > Roots > Nodule | place: Mexico: Nepantla...
ACGGGCGCTAGGGCGCCTTTTTGTCCTCTTTTTTGCAGGAATCCACAGGCAACCAGTGGGAAGGAGTCCCTAGCTGACGGTTGAGGTCGCGCACGAAGACGTCCCGGTCAACCGGACGGAACAATTATTATTATTATTGTCTTTGTATCACAAATTATTTTATCCCTCATTATATCTCTTTATCTTTTACCTCTATTTTTGTTTATATTTTTTATATAAAAGTTTAATATAGTTTCTCAATAATACAAACTTCAAATGAAAACAAATGTACAATAATTAAGTTTCAGTTCATGAATAAAATCAGTCATTAAAGAAGAAAACAACATAGAGAAGAACAACTCACGTATAAAAAAACCCTAAATAAACTCTAAACCACAAAAACCACCAGTACAAACACCACAACCTCTCGCACACCACCGTAACCTAAACCCTAAACCACCGCAACTTCGCACTTTGTCGCCGACGCCCTTTGCAATGTTCGCTCCTCTCTTCCAAAAGTTGTTACTCTCTTCCACGAACGTGCGATTTGACGAGGGCTTCTGGAAATTAAAATTTTTCCTTTACCTTCCTCATTTTACAAAAATTACTCTACCACGTAATCAACTCCTTTACCTTTCTCTTTTTACAAAAATGCCACTTGTACGTAATCAACCAACCCACGTCAGTGCGTAATCAACCCACCCACATCAGCGCATTGTATTCTGGTGGCACAAATAGTAATTTACTAATAGTGATTTCTGTACTTGTTGAAAGTATACGTGATTTATATACATATTATAATTTAGTGGAACCTTTTAATACTAGAGAAATAATATTAAAACTTCATATTTTTTTCCTAATAATATTATTTGATAAATGATATAATCTCCATAAAAAAAAAAGTCTTTGGACTTTATTGAATTTTCCTTTTTTTCTAATTTTTTTGGAATAAAATATTAATTAATTAAAGTATTTAAAGATATATGTTTTTAAAGTTATGTTGTGTAATTCAAGTCTCAATTATTGAAGCAGTATTGATAAAATTATTATAGTAATAAAAGAATATTAAAAAATTAATATCACAATTCTACTATGTTGAAAACTATAATAAAAGAGAAATATAATATGATAACATTTTAAAAATATAATATTGGTTAAAATTAGTGTCAACCGTTTTCTTTCCGTAAGTCTAGAACACAACACGGCAACTCTCGGGTGTTGATGAACTTTGAATGAATATAATAAGTAACGAGTGTTTGTTCAAACACAAATAAAACTTTTCTTCTCTTTTCCGACCACATCACCATTCATCTGGTCAACTCAACCCATTTTCTTCAATCCTCAGCCAAAGCAACAACACAACCCTCTTTCTCTCTGTGTTTCCAATGGAAGGTGGATTGGGGTGTGTTCTGCTTCCCCTTCTGCTGTTCTGTGTTGTGTTGACAGCAGAATCGGCGTGCAAGGAGGGTTGCCCTCTGGCACTGGGGTCCTACTACATGTGGCAGAACTCAAACCTAACATACATCTCCCAGATCATGGCCTCGTCCCTTCTCACCACTGCCGACGACATAGTCCTCTACAACAAGGACACCATACCCAACAAGGATTCTGTCCAGGCCTTCATAAGGGTCAACGTCCCCTTCCCTTGCGACTGCATCGACGGCCAGTTTCTCGCACACACCTTCAAGTACGATGTTCAGTCGCAGGACTCATATGAGTATGTCGCCAGGACCGTGTACTCCAACCTCACCGATGTTGCCTGGCTGAGGAATTTCAACAGCTACGAACCCGATAACATTCCCGACACGGCCACGCTCAACGTTACGGTGAATTGTTCATGTGGGAACAGTGATGTTGCGGATTATGGGTTGTTCATCACGTACCCTCTTAGAACCGGGGAGACTCTCGGCTCGGTGGCTGCTGCTGTGAGCCTTGACTCGGGGTTGCTGCAGAGGTACAATCCTGGCGTCAATTTCAACCAGGGGAGTGGACTCGTTTATATTCCCGGAAAAGGTCGGTGTGTTTTGTTTTGTTCTTCTTTTCTTTAAGTGGTAGGTTTTCGTTTATTCTATTTTTCACTTGAACATGAGCAAATTAACGACATGTGTTCGGAGTGCGAGGTTTCGGTTTCGGTTTCGAACATTGTGAGTGGTTGGAGGAGATTCTACAAAAGTGACCAACCAAGTTTTCCCAGAGATATTGGAAATAGGTAGATGTTCCCTCATAATAAAATGGTTTAAAACAAAACTAAATTTTGTTTGCACTGAAAATGTTAGTTGTTGTAGTCCGAAGATGCTAGGGACTCCATTCTAGAACTTTCAGAGTGAGTCACCTTAATTATGATCATTCAAGATTTATTTATAGAAAATGTTGCCAGTTTCACTATGCTAATGGAGCTGATGTGGTTGCAAATCTGGCTGTAGAGACCCCGTATTTTAAAACGTTTTCATGGGTTTCAAAACTAGCTTGGTTTTGATTTTTGTCTGTTAGTTTGGATGCTTTATTGTATTACCTTTAATCTGATATTGTTGTGATCGTTTATATTGGCAAAATTTGTGGATTTTGGCAGGGTTATGCATTTGGTTATTGAATTTGTTGTGCATGTGTCAAGGGAATTGATAACTTCGGTTCTAGTTTTGAGGGTTTGGAATGTTGAGCTTGTGTGTAGTTTGGATAGTTGATTAGAGATTGAGTTTGCTGGGATGGTGGTCTTGTGTGTATGATAGTTTGGACACGGACCTTGTTTGGTGACTTGGTTGCTATCACTGGCGAAGGTGCTTTTTTGTGATATGAATTCATGGGTTTTCTGTACTTGGCAAGGTTTTAATTGTAGTTGCAGTATTGAAATGGTTCAAATTTGCTGATTAATGCAGCTAGAATTGCTGATGTAATAATGGTTACAAAGACTTCCTAAAGCTTGATGTTGCAGCTGAACTACTTTTGGGGATAGGCATAGAAAACCTTTCTTGGTTATTAATTATCCATGTTTGTTAAAGTGGAGTTGTATGTAATGTAACTCTTAGAAATTTGTCTTATAGGGTGTAATTCAAACCCACAAATCGGTTTTGAAGTTGAAAGCTACCCAAGTTTTATAATACTTCTATGAACCATATCTCTACTTGATGTGGGAATAAACCACCATCGTTGAGAAGGTAATTAAGGCAACCCCTAAAAGTTCAACTAAGATGGGCTAAGGGTGATTACAATTTAGGAAACTTTTTGACACTTCCCCTCATAGACTTGTAGCTAAAGTGTAGAAAATGCTAGTGGACCCAACACCGGATTTAGGATAAACTCATCTTTTTAGAAATTGATATTTAGGGCTTAACTGGACTCACAAAATCAACTTTTTAGATGAAGACTGCCCAAGTTTATGAAACATAAGTCATTTCTTTTAGAAGATATGGCAAAATAAATCACTACCCTTGAGGTTGCAATTAAGGAAACCCTAAAAGAAGCCAAACTAGGTGGGCTAGGAGTGGCAGCAATTAAGGTGACTTCCAACAGTAACTTAGTTTTGACTTGGTGTTTCCCCACAGATTGACTTTGCTACGTGTTTACACTAGAGGAAATGGTGTCCACTTGTTATTCAACTAGGTTTTAGGCGCATGCCAAGATGTTGATATTCTTTCCTTTTGGTTATCCTTGGAAGTTTAAATAAAATTAGAGGTCTTCTAACTTTCTATTTAATTTAAGTTGTAACAGATTTTGTCTGATAACATGAATGAAACATCTATTACTGAAACAATAACTATTTTAGCGGATGTTGCCTACGAGTGGATCGTGTAGGTTAAATTCACTCAAGCTTTTGGATGCCTAACAAACTTCATTATATATATATATATATATATCAATCTTTTGAATATTTTTCAATAAACTAAAAATTTCAATATATACCACCACTAACTTCTTTCTTTTCATTTCTTTGACAGATCAAAATGGTAGCTATGTGTTTTTGGCGTCCAGGTAATACTACCTTGTTTGCAATATACTCCTGATTGCATTACTTTTCAATCTCCAACAAATTGACTATGACGATCTTTTCATTTTTTTCTGCAGTTCAGGAGGTTTGACTTTCTTCTAAAAAACTTGGTTATGCAATGTTTTTGTTTGATATTCTTATTAAACATATGGACAGTATATACTAAAATCAGAAGGATAATGATGTATGTTGGCTCATTTTTGCTTCTATTTAAGCAGGTCTTGCTGTTGGGGCTATTGCTGGAATAGTTGTTGGAGTTGTGGCAGTTCTTCTTCTATTAGGAGTTTTTATATATTTTAGAAGATTCCGGAAGAAGATACAGAAGGATGAACTTCCACGAGATTCTAGTGCACTCTTTGCTCAACATGGGAAGGGTATTGCTCTTTCAACTTATTCTCCTTGCAACACATCCCTCTATCCCTTTAGATAGACTCAATAATACAATGCTGAAAAGTACAACTGAATTACCAGTTAGTCCTATTTCATATTAAGATCTAACTTAAATAACATCTTTTCCCTTTATCTGTAGATTACATATCTCAGTTGTAGTAAAATCCTTGTAGAAAAAATTAACTGTTTGACCACATCCCTTGGAATATTGTGTTTCCATCAGTGTTTTTTTATTTTGTTAGTAGAAAATAGCGTGAAATATACAGGAGTCTTAAAACATTAAAGAATCTGGAGTTTTTCTTCCATTTAATGAGCTTATGTGCATCTATATAAATGAGTTGAGTGCTATAATTGTTATAAATGGTTTCTTTTAAATTTCAAAACAGATACTGTGACCCTCTTCCTCTTGACTTGCACGACAATATCAGCAACAACCTTACGTAGATCAAATGATGCCATTATGTTTTACGAAATTCCATTTTTTCAGAAAATACATTTATTTTGACTATTCCTTTTAAATTACTTTTACCACTGGATCCTCTTTTTGTTCTCTCCTGACATGGGGGACCACATCTTGGAATCTATTACGCTCTTTTCAACTTTGATTTTCTCCCAAGTACATATGTTCCTAATCTCTTTTCTTGTTCCAATCATCCAACTCAAGATCTCTGCTAATCCTACCCTTTTGCTCTTGTTGGAGCCCTGTCCATCATTCAGTTCCTGTAGCTCTTGTATGTCTTAAAATATTGACCTAAATGATTTGATGCTTTATTTTTCAGATGAAGCTTCTCGTAGTAGTGCGAATGAAACTTTAGGACCTGGTGGTCCTGCCGCCATCACAGGCATAAAAGTGGACAACTCGGTGGAATTCACATATGAGGAACTGGCAACTGCCACAGATAACTTTAGTTTGGCTAATAAAATTGGTCAAGGAGGTTTTGGGTCAGTCTATTATGCGGAGCTGAGGGGAGAGGTTAGTAATCACATTTATAACTGCCTATCATTGGAAGCTTTTCATCAGTTTCACTCTGATATTTATTTTAGGGGTTTGTCATAATGGTTTTATCGGTGTTTTATATTTCTTAACTGATTGTCAGTCGAATGAAGATAAATTGAAATAGAAGATTGGAGAATAACTTTATAGATACCATGTTACATTTTTTCTAATATGGTAAGCTATTATACAATATGACCAAAACATTGAATGAAAAGAAAAGACTGGCTGAAAAGTTTGATAATTAATGATTCATCACAATTGGGATCAGTATATTTTTCTTGCCATATTGGGACTGAAGATTACAATGCATGGTCTATCCTGAATCCTTTATTGGGCCACCTACTATATTATCCATGCTTCAGGCCCTATAGTATTGGATGCAAAGGGGTGTATTATTAGGAAAAATTCAAGTCCCTCATTAACTAGAGATTGTGCCTGAAAATTGTATATAACTACGGGTAGACTCAAGTCTATGAGCTTGGTTTTGGGATTGAGTTAGGCTCAAACCCAAATTTTAAGGTTAAGTGAATGCCACTTTTTGATATTTGGTATTTTGAGATGCATTGTTTTTTTGTTGACATCCTTTCTTTTTGAATTTTTTATACTGATTTTTATTAAAAGACTTGAACAACTAAACTATTTGATCACTAGTTATCATACTGTTTTCTCTGTTTCACCAAATTAGTTTATACTTCCTTGCTTGAAATTTGAAACTATTGCATGATATTTATTATGTATCTCCTTTGTTTTGAATTGCAGCATGATGCATTTAAGTCGTTGAACAAAGTTATATTATTTATATAATGCTTTATAATGCTACATGATCTAACGGAGTATGTTAGTTCTTAAGAGCCATTCTTCTTGTTTGTTTTGAATCAATATACTCATTATTTAAGCTAATGAATTTTGTCCATGCAGAAAGCTGCAATCAAGAAGATGGATATGCAAGCAACAAAAGAATTTCTCGCTGAATTGAATGTCTTGACACGTGTTCATCATTTAAACTTGGTACTAATCCTTTAAAACCTTAAGCATTTTAAGTATTACTACTGTATTCCAATTGAATTGCATATGAGCAGGTGGAGAGTTATTCTGAGGGGATTGCAAGTGATTTCATTGACAGGATCTAGCATTAGCTTGGCATATATACTTTGGGTTTGAATTTAGTCATCTTGAGTACAAGTAGCATTTATTAAATTTGAAAAGAGTGGACTTCTATCATCTTTTGTTTCTCTTTGTAATTGTGTCCATCTTGGGAACTGATTTAGATTCCCATGCCTGTTTAATTTGCTTTCATTTTTTTTCTTAGCCGTAATATTTGTTTCTCTAGCGATGTTTTGTCATGATATATATGGAGGTTTTATTTGCTTAGTAAAAGTTTTTAAAGTAGTTCTCTTTGGAATTCAGATTGTATTGCCTGACTTTTTCCTTCTCTCTTTCCTTTCTTTTCAATATGCTTTCATTTCCATTTTTTTCCTTAGCCTTAATATTTGTTTCATTTGTGATGTTCTGTCATAATAATAATATAAGGAGGTTTTGTGTTTAATAAAACTTTTTTTACAGTAGTTCTCTCTGGACTCTAGATTACCTTGCCTCTACTTCTTGACTTTTTTCTTCTTCCTTTCCTTTCTTTTCAAGCTTTCCTCTGATCTTGCAAATATTCTATTTGTGAGTCTCTTAATCTTGTTACTATCCAATTTTAGTTGTGAATTCAATTTGGTGCATACTCATTGCATGCTTCCATTAGCTGGAAAAAAAAATCTTTGAAGGACTTGAATAACATAATGAGTTTTGAATCAGTTAATGCTTATGAAGGCACTACTACATTGAGTTTGAATCTCAGTTTGTTATCTCACAAAGCTATTATTTGATTAAGGATTCAACATGGTCTATGCTAGATACTGATTCAGAATTAGGGCCAATTTTTATTTCAAATAGAATACCCTCAAAGGAGTATCAAAGTGATTGTGAATGTACAAAATAACTGAATCACCTCTCTATACACCTGCTATTAGAGAGACCTTGCCTTTCCTTCCCAAAATCCATTCTCAAACCAAAGATTCTTCTCTGTCCTTTTCGCACTATTCCTATTTATGCCGTCATCACTTACTTTCTAAAAAACTATCTAACTATTACAAGTTACAACCATTTAAGATGTCATTTAAAGACATTGTTAAGTTTACCACATAAATAAGCCATTGATTCATCTCCATCTGTCTTCCACTTTTCCCTTGAAGAACATCACAACAGACAAATCAAAAGGGTGAATCTATGTTTTCTTTATATGTAGGGAGCGGAGTGGGCTTGAAATCTAAAAATTCAATTAAGCTTGTACACATAAGAGGATGAAACCAATATACAAGGCTAAACAGTTATCTTTGTTGACAAAATAAGTTCTGGTTTGATTAATCATTTGGTTCTATAATGGTGCCTACTTTTCAGTTGTCCCCTATACCCGATCTCTACGTTTTAGTCCCTATGTAATGTTTATGTTTGTCGTCAATTTTCTAGCAGTTTGAAACCTCCACAAAATGAAGGCATATAAGGACTAAACCATAAAAAGATTGCTTGTATAGTGTACTTAAACATAAATTTTTAAGTATAGAGACTAAAGAATTTGGTGAAGATATAGGGATCGAATGTTACTAAGCTAAACATATATTGCTGAAAGAACTTTTATTACATTCTTGATTGTTCCACTTATATGTTTTCTGTTCGTAGTATACACAAAGACCATGGGCATGCTTTATTATACATAAATTGTTCTTGCTGATAAAACAAATAAACAAATAAAAAAATAAAAAAATATACATAAATTCTTACATCTGCTTTAGGGAATGGCTTAAACTCTTAATCACTATGCAGGTGCGGTTGATTGGGTATAGCATGGAGGGCTCTCTTTTCCTTGTCTATGAATACATTGAAAATGGAAACCTAAGTCAACATCTGCGTGGTTCAGGTTGCATGACCCTTGGCTTAGATTTTATTTTTACCTTTGACGTGTTGAAATTGTCCCAAGTTGACAGTGAATTGATAATGGTGTGTTTAATTACCTAGGTAGTAGAGAACCACTGCCATGGGCTACTCGTGTGCAGATTGCTTTGGATTCTGCAAGAGGTCTTGAGTATATTCACGAGCATACAGTGCCTTTATATATTCATCGTGACATAAAGTCAGCAAATATATTAATAGACAAAAACTTCCGGGGCAAGGTTGAATGTTGAGATCTTATCTACTTTTATTATTTGGATCACTATGGGAGCTCATAAAATGCTCATATATGCAGGTTGCTGATTTTGGATTAACCAAACTTACAGAAGTTGGAAGTTCATCACTTCCCACAGGTCGCCTAGTTGGAACATTTGGATACATGCCACCAGAGTATGATAATATTCCTTTTTAACATTAGAGTGTTGATGTTCATATTGAGAATTTACTTTCCAAGTTCACATGCCAGTTTTATTTTCAAACATAGATTGAATGCTGCCATTGCAGTTGGCAACTATTTTATTTACATTTCCAGAACAGGAAAACAAGATCTCATGTGGTTAATTTTGCAACAAATCTTGATGTAGTTGTTGTTCTGGAAAGTTTCACTGATTATGCACCAAAACTCCGTTTGAAATCATTTTTTTATTAAGGTTAACTAATATGACCGAGAACACCTTTTTTTTAACTAAACTGAAATTAAACTAAAATCTTGAAGTTGATTTTTGGTGCATATCATATAATATAGTATTAAGTCTCGTGTCCTGTTCTATATAAGGCGTTGAGTTTTAGATTCTAGCAAGTGCATGTACTTTTGTTTACTTATGCGAGTTAGAAAAATGGAGTGAAGATTTTGAGGAAATAGAGGGGATCTAATTCATTTTGGCATACTAGCTGCATGCATTAGTGCTCTATAGCTATTACACGACTCTTCACATAACACCCTAAGTCATCATAATGTCAATGACCCTTCAAACATTTAGTGGTTACATAAGAATAATGTCCCTTCAAACATTTAGGGGTTACATAAGAATAATGTCCCTTCAAACATTTAGTGGTTAAATAAGAATAATGTCCCTTAATACATGTTAGTTTACAAACCCTTCATTATCTCACAACCCTTTGATTACAATGCCTTTTGTTTGAAGGTATGCTCAATATGGGGATGTTTCTCCCAAAGTAGACGTGTATGCTTTTGGAGTTGTTCTTTATGAACTTATTTCGGCTAAGGAAGCAATCGTCAAGACAAACGATTCTGCTGTCGACTCAAAGGGCCTAGTAGCTCTGGTCAGTGTTGATTTCTCGAAAAGGTTTTTTATTATTGTAGTCATTCATTGCTAATATTAAGAAAATCATCATCATGCTTCTCCGTCAATCTAAATTATGAAATTAACTTTCTCAATTTTATTATGTAATGCAGTTTGATGGAGTTTTTGGTCAGCCGGATCCCACTGAAGATCTCTGCAAACTAGTTGATCCAAGGCTTGGGGATAACTACCCAATTGATTCTGTCCGCAAGGTAAGAAATTTGTGGGAGTAAACCCTTTGAACGTTTGTTTTCGTGATTTCAACATTAATCAACCAAGGTATGGTCACTATTTCGGCTTGCAGATGGCACAACTAGCCAAAGCATGCACACAAGACAATCCGCAACTCCGTCCAAGTATGAGATCTATTGTGGTAGCGTTGATGACACTTTCTTCAACTACAGACGAGTGGGATGTTGGTTCTTTCTATGAAAATCAAAATCTTGTGAATCTAATGTCAGGAAGATAGGATGATACTAGATCAATTGTTTTGTATTTACAATTATACATTTTAGACCAATTTTAGGCAACACAATTGGTGAAGCAGATGATGTGTGTAAAATGGATGTAGCATTCATGATTTTGTACATTTTTAGTTGTAAGGTCAGAACTCACTAGAAAGGGTGGAGAGTTTATATTCAAATTGAAACTGGTATGATGATCTCTTTCCCTCACTGTTTTTCTTCACGACAAAGAACACATACACTACCTCACTCCACCCTAAAATCACTTCCAACTATAACTTCACACTCATAGTCTCAAAAGATGATGATGGTAGAGGATAAAAAAAAATTGGAGAACCTTTTCATTATTCTCTAAAAGCATACAAGACCTATATATAACTCTGATTCTAACCAATGTACTAAACAACATAATTATTAAATTCTGTTTATTTATTTTTATTACAATAGGTATTACAAGTTATCCCACTACTAGAAAATTGTTCGTGTCGGTTGACTGAGAAAGCCTTCGTGCGTGACTCTAACTTGCGATCAAGGACTCATTCGTCTTCAACTCAAATCTCCGCCTTGCGCCGTCGTGAATACCTGAAATGAAGTGAGCAAAGGGCGCCCTCGCAGGCGTTTGCACTCAGACGATCAAGTCAGCAAAGCAAGAAACATCAAAACCTCCGTATCGGAGAACCGTAACGGAATCGTAACTAACTTTCCTCTCTCTCTAACCACTCGTGCGTAAACTGAGTAAAATGTGCAACTGAAAAACGTACCTTACTAAGCTTTCAGAGAAGCTTATATACCTTGATGTTTCAGTGCTTACTGCCACGTGTCCCTCTGACTTAACCGTGATTCCACGTG
>Ga0123341_1005960_pt1 | contig 10955 bp, 10 predicted proteins | sample Turbeapinknodule_FD_89959 | JGI IMG/M metagenome (GOLD analysis project Ga0123341, IMG submission 89959) | Root nodule microbial communities of legume samples collected from Mexico - Turtle bean Mexico pink nodule | ecosystem: Host-associated > Plants > Roots > Nodule | place: Mexico: Nepantla...
CCTCAGAGTTGTATTATATGCAGCACAGTTACGGACACTGACACGACACGGGTACAGACACTGACACGACACGGGTACAGACACGGAGATACATATAACTCTAAAATGTAGGACAAGGGGATACAAATCTATATATTATATACTTTTGAATTATATAAATTGAAAATAAATATTTATGTGCAAAAATATGTTTCAGATTCTTTTTGGAGTAAAAATATATATTTCATGACTGTTTCAAAAGAATTTGTTCTTTATTTTTATAATCATAATAAAAATTATTGTATTTATATCTTTTAAAATTGTGTTAGAACCGTGTTAGAATTTTCAAAAATCCAACAAATATCTTTTGAATTGAACACTTTACCAATAAGTGTCATACGAGTGTCGACACTGATATATGTATCCGACACGGATACGCCGTTTAAGAGAATTGTTTGAGTTTCATATACAACTCTCAAGGTTATCAAAGCATTATTTTTCAATAATTTATTAAAATGAAAATTGAACCTGTATTTTACAGTTTGAATCATAAATCGATATTGGCATCTCTAACAGGCAATACATTGGAGTTACGTTTTGTCTATAGTTGGAGAGTGGTACAATTCTATTAATTGTAACAGCATGTGGCTGTTAGTGTGAAATTTCCTTAATGGAAAAGCAGCTTAACAAACCAACTTGGGTTGTTTCAGCCTCTTCTTTCTTGGCGTAAAATTCCAAAAGCTTTGCCTTATGAGAGACGCAGCAAGTGCACCAACTTTTTTCCCTTGTGAAAGGAACTTCCTGGCCTTCATATACTCATCATAACTAACTTCATCATCCACTCCAAAATAACAGCTCTATAAAAGATCCTCTCATTTGGTGAGCCCTTTGGAACATAAAACAGTTGTGTTAGTGTTTCTTTACTGTGTTGGAATTTTGTTGTCTTTTTTTGGTGTTGAGTTTAACTAGTAAATTATTACCTTTCTTTCTTGTGTTGGCCTGAGAGGCACTATGTTAGAGGGGCATCAACTTTTGGGGTTAGGCTTCGCTGTAATTGGTTTATGGCACTTCTTCAACCACGTCAAGCTCCATGCCCTTAGTTCCAAGTCCTACACATCAACCCTATGGTTTCCCACCACAATATCCAGATACTTGGAGCTCCACTTCGTCATGGCAAGCTGCACCATCTTCATTGCCATGGAGCTCTTCATTGCTCCCATTCATCACCAACCATTTGACCCTGATGGAACCATTCCCTCCACCCATCTCCACAACTTTGAACACTCCTCCATGGCCATGTCTTTCTTGGTCTATGCCATCTTTGCCATAGTTCTTGATAGAAAATGCAGCAAAGCTCAAAATGAGCTTACTCATTTGCTGGCAGCCATAGCCTTTACACAACAATTTCTTCTTATCCACCTTCACTCCAGAGATCACATGGGACCAGAAGGCCAATACCACCTCTTGTTGCAACTTTTGATCCTTATTTCTTTGGCTACAACCCTCATGGGAATTGGCAGGCCCAGAAGCTTCTTGGTCTGCTTTGTACGCTCTGTGAGCATTTTCTTCCAAGGCGTGTGGCTTATGATCATGGGGTTCTTGCTCTGGACACCAGGATTTCAAGCCAAAGGTTGCTTCATGCACCTTGAAGAATCTGGTGAATATTTGGTGAGATGCAGTGACGATGAGTCTCTTCATCGTGCTATCTCCTTGGTGAACCTTCAATTCAGCTTCTTGTTGATTGGAATCACCGTTTTCGCAATGTCTTTCTACTGGGTCATTGTTACAATATATGGTGAAAAGGTGGAGTATGTTTCACTGATAAAGGAGGAACACTACCGTGAAGAAGATGGATTTGTGAAACCTAAGGGCGCTATCGACGACGTTGAATCCCAATCTCCAAAGAAAAGCAAGCAAGAGCAGATTTAAATTGAGCACTTTGTGAAACCAAAGACAGTGTTGGTGTAAGTGGTCCATTTTCAACATAATTATTTTAAAAAATTAATTTTACTGTTATAATTTATTATTTGTGTTTAGGATTTTAGTCAACTTAAACATCATTGTTTTCGTACTTAATAGTTTCCAATGCTTTGTCGGATAGGATAAGAAATTAAACTCTAGTACAAATATATTACTTAAATTAAACTCTACTATGCGACAAATTATTCGCGACATTACGGTTATTCCGAGTATACTTAAAAGTTAATTAGGAAAACTCTATACACAAAAGCACGATTAGCACAACATGTCAGCCTATAAAAACGAAAGAAGACAATATCTCAACTATAAGACAGTGATCAGTGAAAGCACACAAGTCTTGGCTAAACAAAACATACGATAACAGAACCTGGTCTCGTTCTAGGTTCGTAGGATTTTGTGAAGTTAGTCTCTTTTATCATTTGCAATGACGTGTTCTTTAAATGACAAAATGTTGAGCGAAGGATGGTTACAAGATGGTGTTTAACGATGATTTTTTATGTATTTCTTTTTTGCAAGTGCTATTTACTCTTTTTGAAAATAGTATTCAAAGAGACCCTAAATTCTCCAATTCTGCTAATGCTATGTTTGTGTTTTACTACAAAAATAAAATTATAAGAATCGTAGAAAGCAACAAACAAATGAGGCAAAATTCATGTTCCGTTTTTTTTTTAGCTTTCATGTCTGATTTAACGGATGATGAGTAAGTTCCAGGTATCCATAGATCCCAAACCATAGGCAACAGAACATGTATTCGTTCCATAATTATAGTTACAGGTATTCATTCATTGGTTCCATAGGCAACAACAGCAACACGTACCCGTTCCATGATGTGGTAGCAGTAAAACTGCCACATGACTCTCTCACGTGATCACGAGCTCACGGCTAATTTAGTATAAGAACAGTTACAGTGGCTTGTTTTACAGGTAAAGGTGGTTCCTTCAGTAACTATCAATATCTGTGTCTGGCGTCCGCAGGTAGTAACGAAGACAGTTCACCAAAACCTGCTCATTCAAAATCACAAAAATGAGTTTGTTCTTATGCAATTAAATTCTGGGGAATGACATGGTGTTGGATAAAAGAAAAGGCATCAAGATTTTAAATTGTGTTTTCACTACTTTTAACACAAAGGGTTACCTGAGACATCGAACTGTTCAATGCAGCCCCACCGTAACTGACATGAAATTTATCCTTAGCAACCAAACCCTGAGAGAAAAGGGGGGTAAAGTTACTTAAGGGTAAATGGGGCAAACAGAAGGCGACAGAAACAAAGAGGAAGATACTTCTGTATCAATCTCAGCCGATTCAACATCAATGTTCACATCTGCGATGACTCTGATGATTTCAACAAGCAATCCAGGCTTATCTGCCGTCTCTATACACAGCAAGCTGATAAATATTTAATTAAAAAGAATTAGATGACCCCAGGCACCTATTTCATATTTGGTTGTTTATTATGCTAATATTATTTCACACGTTGTAAGATGCAAACCTCCTCTTGGGCCCATCTTCCTTAACTTGTATATGAGTTTTGATATCCTCATTAGACTGCATAAAACAGAAAAAGAAAGTTGAAATTAGCAAGACTGAGACCATGCATCGGACCCATAAATCATTTCACTAAATTGTTTACTTGCCACCATCAGAATCTGGTATAACCGACCTTTCTTAGGGTTTTGTGAATATGTAGCAAGGACACTTGTTAGGCAATGAGAATAGAAACTAATAAAAAATTACAAACATTTAATATTTTCCTTCAAGTTATTAATGAAGACCTGAGTAATAAAAGCTATTATAATCCCATCAAATGCAAACAAAACCCTTATTCTATATAAAAAGAACCAAGCGTCTTTTGGTAATCCAATCTACATACAGCATGATAATATGCACCAGAAGTGTGGCATGTATAACTTGAACTTTCCAGTACATTAATTTAGCAGCCCCACTTAGTCGCGGCCAGCAATAGTGCAGGCAATAATTAGACATGGAAAATTATATAAAGAAAGCCATAGTGAAAATGGAATCTGAAAAGTGAAGAATGAATCTTTATCATTTAATATTAATAATCTCAAGAAGTCTAAAAAAAGGTCATCACGTAATCTCTTTGACAAGATTTCAGAAGAGAAACCTAAATGGTTTTCCAGTGCAGGCACTCTCAAATTTTCAAATAGAAAGAGATACACAAAATACAGGAATGAGTATAATTGGTCTGCATTCAGAATAATGATGTTTGATCTCTAGCATGTCAAAATCAGGAGGTAGCTCCCAAAAGTTTTAATTAAAACCATTGAATAATAAAAAAAGAAAGAGTGAAAAAAGAAGTATCCACCACCTGAAAATAAAGCGACAACAACATTCTATTTATTTATAGAAGTATTAGCATAAGATTGGCAAAGCCATCTACTGGGAAATTAAATGCCAACATGGATGCATGAATCAATCATATATGATGTCAGTTTTTTTTTAGGCCTTGACATTCGCCCAGGCACACAAAACTTTGGACTATCAAATAAATTAGGAAATGGTTAATAAATATTTGCATCCTTCCTCAAAAAAAGTAAAAAAAATATAATAATAACAACAACAAAGCAGAGGTCTTGATTAAATAAGCAATGTTTATTTTATTCAAGAAACAAAAACTTGAAGAGTACTATTCACCTTCTTCTTCGGAGACTTTATGCCAAATACTTCACCCATCGCTAGTAGTTCACTTGACTCCTACAAAAATTATATAATATTTGTGAGTAAAGAAAAACTAAAAATTAAGAACAAACTAAAATGTATATTGGGAAAAAGTAACTAGGAAAAGTTGTGTTTGTAAGAAATTGTTAATTACAACGAAGCTTTTTGTATGTAAAAGTAATCATATAAAAAAAATCTACAGGCAAGAATCTATCAGACAAACTTACAGGATGAAATTTTAACAGATTGTTAATGATGGTAAGTCGAATTCTCTCTAACATATCGGGATCTTCAACTTTGCGCCCAGTATTTCTGAGAATATGAACATCAAATAAGTCTGTAAATACTAAAAAGCTTCAATGAAGCATTAATAACAAAATAGACAATCAATAATCAGTGGATTTATATTTATTTTCATACATTGATTAATGCAACATACTTTAGAAATAAGAATAATTTGATTACCTTTCTATTGTTGTTCAATGTTTGCAAGATCTGATATGAATAATCTCAGTAACATATGGTTATAATTTGACAGTCAGGTTAATAAAAAACACACTTTTTATAAGTTATTGATGGTGGGAGAATAAGAGCAACTTACACCTCAAGTATTCAAGAGAACAAATTTTCTCATCAGGAGTCTCGAGAAAGATTGATTGAATTTAGCAACACTGAAGACTGTAATTCAGAAATTCCCTAACATGCTCATTTCTAAATAAGCGAAAATTACAGAACGTAGCAGAATGAAACCAAATTACACGAGCATAGCTCAAGCTAGACAGTTAAAAAAAGTCTGGGAAATGCTTCAAGGAGGACTCTCCCAAACTTTAAACCATCACCGAAACCCAAATAATGAAGACATCCCGAAGAAGCATAACCTTGAGATATAAATTTCAATGGGCTAGCACACAAAACATTAACCATAGAATTGACACCCTCCCATCAGAATGCAAACCACACTTAATTTGGATAACTTGATGCAGTAAAGAAAAGGCCATGGAGGGAAAAGCCAAAAACCCATTATGGAAACCAAATTTCGAAGAGATAAACTTCATTTCCTGTTAAGATCTACAACAAATTTCCTAAGTAACAACCCTATACAAAAGAAAATCCCATATAAGCTTCTCAATTCTGAGCCATAACTAAGACTGCAATTAGGAAGCCCTAAAAGAGGCCACAACACAACTAAGGAAGACTACAAAGGTGAGCCTAAAACTAAGGAAGGTTTCCAATACCACCTAAAGAAAATAAATCACCTTTCAACCTATCTAACATCCAAGAGCATGGGGCGATCCATTGAGTTAAAGTATGATTCTCCTGAGTCCAGACTCGCCTCCTTAGAGAGAATACGACAATGACTAACAGATAACAGAAATTTCAGTTAAAGATGAAAAAGACAGAATGATGTCTTAATTTATCAAAGAAAAGGAATAATTATCAGTTTACGAGCAAATTCACTCATGTTGTTCATTTACCGCTGAATTTGTTACTCAACAAAAAGAAAACACTGTAAAGAAACTGGAAGAAAAAGACAAGGAAGACCTACGATTGTGTAATGAAAAATTTTGTTTGCTTCACTAATCCCTCTGTGGAGACGGTTCCTTTTGAAACATCCAGTCCCAGATCTTTTAATGCTTTCATCTGCCTTGATGTGAACAAATAAAGATCAATTAATGACAACAAATATAAAATGATGTTTAGAGAGAAAATGAGCTAAAACTTCTAATAAAGTTCTATATAAACGATGCCCTTTTGTGACAAAAAAAAGTGATCTGAAACCCTAAAATGTTCTGCTTTCCAACATAATCTCAAACAAATTATTGATTGTAAGCCTTCTAAAATTCGTGATGGTTCCAGATCCTTTTCTTTCTTCAAAAACTAAACTATACTGCTCGCTAGTTTTCAGGCAAATTTTATAAAACCAGCTTGAAATGAACCAATGAGGCTTGTTTACTAAGGGAGTAATGACATGAACATATGTAATAAAGAAATATAAATAAAAACAAAGCAAAACGTGCGACCTGCCTATGCATAATAAAACTTATCTAACCATCAAATAGTGACAGCATCACTTAAACAACAAAATCACAGTTTAAGGATAGCCCATCGTAGAGATTCAACTTGATTGAAAAAATTTAAATTGCATAATTTAATTTCCAGTAGCCAAATCACCGTGTCAAGAAGAGCACCAAGGCGATCCCCAAAGCTAAGCTGCACAATTGTTGCTTCAGAATCCGAGTCTTGATCTATTAGAACTATTGGCATAGGAACACTGTCGGGATTGTCACTGGATTTCTGCACAGTATGAATTAACCAATAAAATATATCACAAATATATGTCCGAATAAGCATAGCATACAAAACCAGAGGGCTCGTGGCATATGTAATGAATTGTTAACAAAAGCTTAGACTCTTGGCAAATATATCTATCAATGATAGCAGTGACTATATTAGACCAACACAAACACGCCCAAGACTAGGTGAATATAATACAAGATTAACTTGTGAAATACACAGGAGTTTTGAATGTAAAGTATAAGCTGAACTGTAGTGCAACAGACATCTAGTCCAGTAGAAATTCACATTTGAGAGAAATTTCCCACAAAGAAAAAAAAAACTGCTTGAGACCTGCATATAACATTCTCAATAACATAAAAAGTTTGAGATAAACATGATCATCACAAGATTACATCCAAAACAGGTCAACTGATTGAAGGATTGATAATGGGAAGACTACAGCAGCCCTTCAAACCATGCTAAATTTTATATTTATACCTCCTGGACATTAAGATAGGTTATCTGCATCATCTAGATGCAGATCCTCGGGGATTCAAGTAAAGATCCTCATCAGATATAGTTCACTGCTCAAAACCATCTAAAAAAACCTATGATTTTTTTATTTTATTTTTTTGTTTGAAAGTATCATATTCAAATTTCAAAAAGTTAAAAAGTTTTCGCTACAAAGGAAAAAATCAGAAGGTGCAAGTGGGAAGGAAAGGAAATGATAGGACTTTAGCCATGGTTCCTCAGCATATATTTGACAGCTCTATTTGACTGCTAGTAAAGAAAAATATTTCGTATAAAATGGAAAAAAGAGGCAAAAATGATACCAAGAAAAGTATCTTTCTAAGATCAGGAAGGAAATAGAAAACACTATGCACTAAAATGTTATGACACAAAATCCCTATTTAGTCCGAAACTATTTTTTCTCTCCTAATTAAGTCCCTCGCTTTTATTTATTTGTTGCAATTCAGTTCCTTGTCCATCAAAATTATACAATTTATGAATAATAACAAAGATTCTAAATCACACATAATAAATTAATGTTTACTAATCATATTTTTCAACTGAAAAAAAAATGGTAAATGTGAATGACATGGGGGCAAGAAACACAACACTGACCAGTGAAGCGGAACCAACTGCATTCACATTATATGCAGAAGTAAATATAAAGTTCCTGCAAAACATGCCAACCAGTAGTTAGAGACAAGTGATATATAGATACATCCTGGTGACTACTAAGAATATTAAATTTCCATTAGGGTCACAGACTAGAATGCAAACCCTATCAATAAAAGTGACCAAACCAACCTACATTAACTTAACAAAATAGCACCATCAAACATATCGTGGTCTTAAAACCATATATGGGATCAAGAAGCTACAGATTAAAGGACCAGGATTCCAAGGTACCAAGGGATGCATAATAAGTAAAAAACAATAACAAAAATTGAATAAGCAAAGTTTACTATAATGAGGAACGGAAGATTCAAGAATAAGGGTTTCCAAAGCAGGAGTGAAATGGGTCATTCCTAACTAAACATTGGTACTAAAAGAGAAGCCCTTTAATATGAGAAAGATACCTGTATGGATTGATTAATACATGGATTTAAGGTTTACAAGTATCATACCACTGAATTAACATAGGCATTGCCACAATTATATATGTTTCATACATGCCCAGCTGTAAATGCTTGAGGTACCAAGGCCACTGCCTCCCCCTCCATATAAGAAAAGAATTTATAGTTTTGACTTACTCAAATAATACCACCAATTTTTCAGTGTAAACAAGTGAAATGAATAAGGGATATAGCATCAACCACAACAATGCATTGAGTTAACTGATTTGGAACTACCAAACTCTTACTATTTAGCATTTACCATGAACTGAAAGCGGAATTTGATTTTGAAAAGGGGCATTGACAAATTGAGTGAAAGAAGTTGACGTGCAAATTCTTCCAAAACATCGGGACAAAAAAATATTAGATCAATGATCAAAGGGAAAGATAAAGAACTGACAAAGTCATCCAACTTTGACTCTTGGTCAAACACTTTAGATAAACCCGTACATTTGCTCACTGAATCACTCCCACTGAATCTACACACAACAAGAGTAGGTCTAACCAAAATATCTAGACACAGGCACTGAACCCAAAAACAATATAAGCTCACAACTAAATACTGGTTCCACTAGAATCCACTTTCCCGTCAAATTTTATTCCTCCGAGCATTGACTAAATTTTATGAATAGAGAAATACAACCAAAATTTGAAAAGCAAAAGTCAACTATCAATATCCGATCTCTAGTTCCTACTCAATTCCTTCAAGAAAATCAGTATCACACTTCCGATTTCACCCCATCCCTACGGAACATCACATTCTCATTCTCATTCTCATTCTCTCATTCAATAACTTCCGTCTCTATCTATCCACACAAAACTCGAATCGCAGAGGAGTAAAACACCGTAATAATTGACATCAACAAACACTCCGATTTCAAAAACTATCAGAGAAAAAAACAGGAAAAGAAAGTGCGGCGAAGAGGAATCCTCACCTGTCCCTGGAAAAGGAGGTTGAGGAGAGGAAGACGACGTCGGAGGGAGGAGAGAGGAGCGGAATGGAGCGCGGATCAGAAACCCTACCACCGTGTAGGGCGAATGAAGGAGCGAGGAAAAGATTGGTGAAAGCCATTGCGATGTGACGATTGAAGAGAGTGGAAGTTGAGTTGGTGAGAGGTGCGTGCATAGGACAGTTACGTTATTATATACTAATGCGATCAAAATAGTAAACTCGGTGCTTTGGCCATTCGGTTGCTTCGATTTGTCTGATTGATGTGTAGTTGGTAGCTGCTGACGATCTCTTTGAGAGCGACGAATTAGATAGCCACGTCGGATCCAACTCACACACGTCATCCATTCATCTTTAACTCAATCAACTTTCCGAACAAATTGGTGTTATTTATTTTAATAAATTTTAGATTTTTTTAATATTTGTAGTAAAAAAATTATTAAAATACGTGTATATAATGTTTTTGCTAAGGAGATGGGACTTACAGAACTATCGAAGTCTTCCTCTCCTTCTTTCGATCGGTCGGGTGATTAGGTGATGAGCTGAAATTCTTCTCGTCCTCCTGCTTCTCTTTCGGCATTCGGTCTCGGATAAACACCGGTGGTGGGGTACCTGCGAAGGCACTCCGACGCTCAAGTCAGTAAAGCGGGTGGTAAGCTCTCAGGTAGGTGAACAGTAATAAATGACATACCTTACTCCTTGGGATGCATGATATTTATATTATTCTAATGGGCCTACTTGTTGGGCCCGTTTATCGAGGTGGATACCCCTTAGGGTTGCATTACCTAATTCTTAATGATAGATAAACTTCACTGAATTTGGTTTGAGCGTTAACTGTAATAGGGGTCGGTCGTCGGCCAAGTCATCATGGTATGGGCCGGCCATCGGCCAAATTCCAGTGGTCTCGGTCGTCTCGGCCAAGTCTCTCAGGTCTCGATCAGATTGACTAGGTCTCGGACAGTCAGGTGGGTCTCGGGCAAGGAGACCGGGGGTCGGCCTCGCCCATACTGGTACATATAAAAAAATAAAATAGAATAAGAAAAAAGAAAATTAAATATGATGAATATTATATTTTATTATTTTTTAATATTTTTTTCACTATAATAATAAAATTAGATATACATAAAATTATGCAAATGAAATATATAAAAAAATTGGAGATCATTGCTGGGGCAGTTTGAATTATATCATTTGTGATTGTCCAAGTATTTATTCTTAATTGTTAATTATCTTTGTATTCTTAATTGTTAGTCAACCACCACTAAATAATGTATAGTGTGAGTACAACAAATTGTTAAAAAATCAAATCCATCATCTATCTTTAAACAGTGTCTTATGTTAGTGCAAGAAATTAACTATGTTAGATATTGTAATGTAAATGTTTTGGTCGTCTTTATACATTTTTAAAATTGTAGTCACATCTTATATCTCATTTATTTATGTGATTACTAATGAGTATAATTTTATTC
>Ga0123341_1005961_pt1 | contig 10955 bp, 16 predicted proteins | sample Turbeapinknodule_FD_89959 | JGI IMG/M metagenome (GOLD analysis project Ga0123341, IMG submission 89959) | Root nodule microbial communities of legume samples collected from Mexico - Turtle bean Mexico pink nodule | ecosystem: Host-associated > Plants > Roots > Nodule | place: Mexico: Nepantla...
AATAATATCACAAAATATTTAAATAATAATAATCATATGTTTTATGTTTAGAATAATATCACAAAAGATTTAAATAATAGAAATCATATATTTGTTGAACAATGTGCTTTGATGCTTCAAATCTGATTTGAAGACTTGAAGAACCTGCTGATGTGTTTGTGTGTGTTGTTTAGTAGTTTTTGAATTGTCAATTCACATCTAGTATTGATCCAAGCTCACTTGATTATTTATCTCTTTTAAAAAAAAGTGTTTTCTAAAAGTTGTGAAATTTAGTCAGTTGTTTTTCAAATCAATCTGTTGAAAAATCTTTGTTCTCTTTTATCTTTTCTCTCAGGAAGAAACAATCAGTTATTTCGATAAAACAACTATTGTTTTATATGAAATCCTTAACAGAAAAATAAATTCAACAAGTTGTTTTATAAAACAATCTGTTGTTTTTCTAACAAAATTATGTTAAGAATTCCAAATTGTTTTGAATGTTTCTAATTGCATTTGATTTATGATCTAACAATTTTAACCACTTCTTTGAGTCTATATAAAGACTGTTTTGTGATCTTTTCAAGTACCTAAGAAAGAGAGCTTATTAAAAATGTTTTCAAGATAATCAAGATCCTTTGGATCCTTGCTTGTGTGTGAAATAGGAACTGGGTTTTCTATCCACTTGTACTACTGCTTTGGAAACCCTAGGTGTATTCTATTTTCTTCCTTGAATACTGTAAATATGTGTAAATCAGTTTCAGAAATGGTTTCTGGAAACTGAGGTGTTGCCAATGAGTGTTATGTGTTCTTGAGGGATTCAATATCAACATTTTTGGTGTGATTTTGCCTAAGAAGTGTTGTATGTTCTTGAAGGGTTCAAGATCAACATTCTTAGTGTGTTTTGTAATCTAGTTTTGATTGCATAGTAAATTTTCAGTGGTTAGATGAGGACTGGATGTAGCTCTTGGTTAAGAGTGAACCAATATAAATATCTTTGTGTCAATCTCTTTATCCATACTCTTATTCATTGATTTGTAAATCGTTCTTTGTTTTATGGTATAAACAATCTATTGTTTCGAGAAAACAACTGATTGATTTTTTTATAAAGAACTATAAAACTGAAATTTTATCTAGTTGAACAAAAAATCAATTGGTTGATTTTTCAGAACTTTTCACTTTACTTCCAATCTTTGCAAAAATCTTGTGAAAACAATTCACCCCCTCTTGTTTTGGCCACATATTCTAACAATCTTTCATCTTCAAGATAATATCACAACATATTTAAATGATAAAAATCATTTTTCTGATTATCTCACTTCGGGTTTATATCCAATTAAGATCATATCGGTCAATGTTTAAACCTTTCCAATTAGGAGGAAGTTTTGCTTCCATGATTTGATCAGTAACGGGATGTCCCATAGGTTCCTCCTCCAAAATAACAGTGCATTACAATTGGTGAAGCCTAGATGATTGATGAGTCTGACTTTAGAGGATGGTCATCCTCTCTTGATTTTGTGTGTCCTCAGATTTTTCCGGGGAGGTTGTCTTATCACTTCTAGATTTGGCCTTTGGGTCCTTGGTTCAAGTATGATCCCGACCATTTGTTGCTTCATTTGATTATTCTATTCTCGGAAGATTCGTATTTCCTCTGTATTCTTCTGGTAGATGATTCACATCTCCTTGTTCTTCTGACGCATCTCCGCCATCTCTCTCTATAAAGTCTGGAATATAGCCATTTCCTCAGCCTCCGTCATTCTCTATCTTGCCATTTTCCTTGTTCATACCATTTTTTGCTTTTCAATACTATTTTGGCCTCACAGTATGCGCCAATTGTACTTGTATAGACTGATATGGCCTAGATAGTATCTGTTATTGGCTGGAACAGTTGTCTTTGATCCCTCGGTAGCTCCTCCTTCTCCTTCCTTCTCATATTCACTCTTTGGTGCTCGATCGCTCTTCCTTCCTCTTCTCATACTCCTTCATATTCGATCGGGAGTTAACCTGCAAAAGGTTCTCTGATTATCAAGTAAGTTTTATGTATAAGCGTATATGATGTATTTGATAAAAGCATACCTTATACCTTTGTACAGGGTTTATTTATAGTATTTGGTCATTGGCCCTCTGTTATGATGGATCGAATCTATCAAATATCAATGTTAACTTGTTTCTAGGGAGGTTCCCTGATTTCACAGGACATTGTGAGATGTGCCCTGATTCTCAGAGAGTCTTTGCAACTACCTTAACTGCTATTTATTATAACTACTTTAAATATATTTTAACTCGGTCGATCGGTAACCGAGACCGAGTGACATGACTATTTTGGTATCGACCTGTATATTTTTCTTTCTTTTTCTTAAAACTGAATTATATGAAACATTGTGTAAATTAAAGATAGTTTAGGAGTAGGTTCTTACTACCTTCTAGTAAGTGTATAATGAGTAATAATCTTAAGCTAAAAATTTAAAAAATTTGTTTTATTAATAGCTGAACTTGTTAATAAAGTTAACTATATATAATTGGATACAGAACTTCAAAACTGAATCCATTTGAATAAGGGGTCATGACTTTTTTTTCTTATTCCTGTGCAATTGAGTCGTGTGGCAGACAAACTTAAATGGAACAAAACATGTTAGCATAGGTTTTATTTATTTTTATGCTTTGTGTGCATTAATAAAACATAATATAGCGTAAGATTGAATATATTTTGGTTCTCCTAACAAGATCAAATTAACGTGAATAAATAACTGTCCGTTGCTTTCTGTCTGCCCATGTGCCCAACTTTACACAATTTTTTTAATCAAAATCCATTTTTCAAATATATAAAAGTGAATTCTACATTTAAGTCAATAATGCATGCATTAGAAAACTATCGAAGCCAATATGCCTGTGGAAATAATGATAAAATCTAAAAGTGAATAGAAAATTACTGAAATGGGGCTTAAATAAGACCTTTTTTTGGAATAAAAATTGTAAAAAGTTTTAAAAATAATACGAAATAGCGAGAACCATAAAATATAAATTAATATTTTTCATAATAATACTCACATTAAGAACTTAATTAATTCAACAAATCAGGTTAAACTTTGGATTGTCTCCTAACCTATGTAGCACGGATACGACACGGACACGGAGATACGTATAATATCTAAAATGTATGACACGGGGACACGGATCTATATATTATATAATTATGAATTACATAAATTTACAATAAAGATTTATGTGCACTAATTATGTTTCAATGAAGTAGATGATGCTTGTTATATTGCAAGTCTCTTATTCAAGGAAGTTATTAGATTGCATGGGCTTCCTAGAAGTTTAGTATCTGACAGAGACACTAAGTTCTTGAGTCACTTCTAAAAGACATTGTGGGGAAAACTAGGCATTAAACTCTTGTTTTCTACTACTTGTCATCCTCAAACTGATGGTCAGACAGAAGTGGTCAATAGGACTTTGGCTCAAATGTTGTAATGCCTTATTTCTGGGAACCCAAGGGTGTGGGAAAACTTAATCCCTCATATTGAGTTTGCTTATAATTAGGTAGTTAACTCTACTACTTCTCACACTCCTTTTGAGGGTGTGTGAGTTCAATCCCCTCACACCCCTTGACCTACTTCCTATTCCTATACTTGATGAGGTGTTGTGCAAGGATGATTTTGAAAAAGCTTCATTTATTCAAACCTTGCACCCTCACATCAAGCTTCAAATTGAAAGGAAGGTAGGCAAGTATGCTCATCACACCAATAAGGGGCGCAAGTCATTGATCTTTGAACCCGGGGATTGGGTTTGGCTTCACTTGAGGAAGGATCGCTTCCCTACTCAAAGGAAGTCCAAACTTCTACCACGTGGTGATGGCCCTTTCCAGATCATTAAAAGGATTAATGACAATGCTTATGAGTTAGATCTGCCTGATACATACTTAGGAAGCAATTCTTTCAATGTTAGTGATCTGACTCCTTTCTCTGCAGGTCTTCCAAATTCGTGGACGAATTACCTCCCATCCGGAGAGCATGATGAGGACCTAGAAGAGGGTGTGCCCACTGACCAAGCCCAACCTTCCAGGAGGATGACTCGGAGCATGACTCATGATACAAGGCTAGGTCAGGATCCAAATCTAGCCAATGCCTCAGCACCTAGCTTTCCCCAGAGGATCACCAGGAGTAGAGCACAAGCCTTGGGAGCTGAGCATCAACTAGTATCTTTATTTTTAATCTCAATAGAATAGGTTTCTTTTAGCATAATAGGGGGTGTGCTTATCACTTTAGCTTGAGCATAGCCTTTTAGGGTAGGATTTTGACCTATCTTCTAGAAGAATAGGCTTTATGGTGCGACATTGACTTAATCAATGCTTAAGGCCACATCTTTCTTTTGTTTCCCATCCTACCCTTGCTTCTTGTTTTCCAAGGCACCATCTCCTATAAATAGGGTGCCATACTCCTTGTATTTTTCATGTTGAATTATATAGAATAAGGAAAACTCTGCACAAATTGTGTGAGGCTTGTTACTCTAAGCATTAGGTCTTATCTTGAGTGAGTTGAGAGCTTTCAAGTGGCGGCCATTTACACTCATCTTGGAGAAATTCACACTCCAAGTGGCATGTCCACTCTCATTTCATCTCCTTAAGCTTTCTTTCCTTTCATCCTTTCTTCCATTTTTCATTACACTTTTATCTTTGTGTTGGTACTCTTGTTTTGCTTCATTTTCATTTTGGTTTCCTTCCATATCATGTGTTTCCTTTCCTGTCCTTTACATTCCGCACCATACATCATGTTCACCTTATTATGTGATCTTCCTTTTTGACTTTGGAAGTGAACCTTCACACTTACTTAACCACTTGGTTAAGTTCATGTCCAGTGGGGATCTTCCCTAGGTCTCACCATATACTTGTTAAAATCTCAATCACAAGTAAAGTGTCACCTCTAAAATGGAACTATCTAAAATCAACTCACAACAGACTAGAAGGAAGCCTATTATACCAATGAAATTATTCTCTATGAATAAATCCTAAATTAGTCAACTTATCAGCACATGCATTTCCTTCACGAAAAAAATGAGTAAGCCTAAACCTAATTTTCCCGCAGTAATTATGACAAGTATTCCATCGATTATGAAGCATCCACAAAACTAGTCCTAACAGTAAACTTAGCACAAACCAAGGAAAAATCACATTCAAGTCATACATTATTAAGCCCCATCTTTTGAGCTTCCTCCAAAGCATGTATAACTCCATAAAAATCAGTAATCATATTAGTCTAAACTTCAAGAAACGCATAGAAAGCACCAATAAACTCTCTCATACTCCCACAAAAAATACCTCCACAATTAGCAAGACTAGGATATCCCCTAGCAGCCCCATCGGTGTTAATTTTAACCCAACCTGGAGAAGAAAACTCTCATCTAACAGGAAGAGGACGAAGAACTTTACCATTATCAGTATTAATACCAAAAAACTTAATCATGTTGAAATCCAACATATCATTCTTCATTGAAGCTTTAGACGAATTTCCCACTACACAAGTTAAATCTTTAATTACCGAAATAGCCCTAGAAACATAAATCTTATCCTAAAATCTAGCATAATTCCTCATACGTCATATCATCCAAATAGAAAAAGTTATCATAGCAAGCTTAATCAATTTAACCAAAGGACTACCTTCACACTTAATAAAAGAAAGAAGATCATCCTTATTAGAGAAATAAGAAGTAAGAAAAATCTGTCGAACCCATCTCCAAATATGTAAAGCATTAGAACATTCAAAAAATAAATGTTGAATAGATTCTTCATGTTTTTCACAAAGCATACACAAAACAAATATGCAAACCTTTATTCTGAATATGTTGATCTGTAGGAATCCGCTCATGAAAAACTTTTCAAAGTATTAAAGTTTTGGAAGGCGGAATATATGAAAACCAAATGAATTTACCCCAACTACAGGGAGCACTTGGTTCCAAGAAAAAAGTCCTAGCCGATTTAAGAGTAAAACGGCTAGACTCATTTAGAATCCAATTAGGAATATCCTGTTCCACTCTAACCATGATATGGTTAAAAAAATGAGGCATTTGTTTTTAAAACAATGGAATATTCCAATCACGATCAGTCCAAAACTGAGAGGCTGTATCCAGAATGCTAGCACCATCAGATAACCCTGCAATATTTGCTAAAGAAGTAGAAGAACACCATTTATCATTCCAGAAATTAATAAAAGTACCTGTACCAACCGTCCAAGAAGTATAATTAAGAATTGTAGCATAAAACTGCTTAATTTCATACCAAAGAGATGAGGATCTATAAACCTTTCTAAACTCATATTTTGATTTAAGAACCTTGACTTTTAGGAGAAAAGACCAAGACTTGTTGTTATAAGCAAAGTTCCAAGCAAGGTTAAGAAGATGCGCATTATTTTCATGATGAAGGTTAATAATTTTCAAACCTTCATTCTCAATAGGAGAACAAATTGTAGCCCAATTAATAGTAGTTATGCCTTTTTTCAGAATATCACCAATCCAAATAAAATTTCCACACCACTGCTCAACTTGCTTAAGAAGTGAAACAAACCATTTATACATATTAAAGCTATAATCTAGAAATCCAGTAATCACCGTATTGACCAATTGAATCCGACCCATCATGCTAAGAGATTTTACCTTTCCAAGATGCTAGTTCAATTTGACTTTATCAGCCAAAGGTTGAAGAAATCGACACTTTGGAGCACCAACAAAGATAGGCATTCCTAAATAAGTGAAAGGCAAACAACCATGACTATAAGAAATAATATGTTGAGGTGACAAATCTTGCAGAATTATCCATGGTAAAAACCTACTTTTAGAATTATTAACATATTGACCAGAAAAATCACCATATGTTTTAAGAAAAATAGTCAAATTTTTAAGAGACTTATTATCTGCCTTATAGAAAACAAATATGTCATCAGCATATAAAATATGAGAGGGAGTGAGATAACCTTGCGGACTAGCCATATGTAGAATCTTTTATCATTCACAAGCTTAGAAATACCTCTACCAAGAACTTCCTCTACAAGAAAAAAAAAGTAACGGAGACAAAGGATCACCTTGTCTGACACCTCTACTATAAGGAAAAAAACCCACCAAACTGTCATTTATTATGATAAAAAAACATAGCTGAACGGAGAATTATACAAATCCAACCGGCAAACGAGGGGTGAAAACCAAAGTGTGTCAAAACTAATAATAAGAACTTCCAACTCAGAGTGTCAAAGGTTTTATGAATATCAACTTTGTAAGCCATGTTGCCTCCTCTAACCTTTACCAATACAATCCTGAATTTGTCTACCCTGCACAAACCCATATTGATTAGGAGAAATGATTCTATCAGCCACAAGTGCAAGTCTTAACCGCTAGTATCTTGGAAATAATCTTAAATTTGAAATTAGCAACAACAATTGGCATGTAATCTTTAATGGAATTAGCATCCTGAATCTTAGGAATAAGAGATACCACATTACTGTTCATTCCAGGGAGAACCCAGTTTTGTTTAAAAAACTGTTGAACAACATTGCAAACATCTGTCCCAATAATTTTCCAACAAGAATGATAGAAAACACTACCAAAACCATCAAGACCAGGAGCACTATTACCATTAAGATTAAAAATAACATTCTTAATTTCCAAAAAATCAGGACATTTAATCAACATCATATTCTCCTCAAAGGAAACCAGCGCAAGAATATAAGTATCAATAAAATCTTCCATATTACTTGTATCCTGAACGTTAGAAATAGACTCAGCATAAAGCATTTTATAAAAGTCCAAAATATGATCCTCAATGAGTTTAGGATCCTCAATAACCTCATTATCAATCTGTAGGCGATGGATCCCACTAAAATTATTTCTCCTCTTGACCACATCATGGAAAAAAGCAGTATTTCGATCCCCATCTTTAAACCATAACATCATAGCTCTTTCTTTCCAAAACAAATATTGAAAGTGAAGAGAATGATCAGACTCCTCCTTTAGCAATCTTTTCTTGACAGAGAAGCCCATCAATATGAGACAAACTAGCAGTCTCTAATGTTTGTTGAACACAAAGGAGGATTCCCTACTTAAGAATAATTGCATTGTGAACATTACCAAAAGAATTTTTATTCCAGTCTCGAAGCTCAATTTTCAACCTTTTTAACTTATGTTGCAAAATAAACATAGGACAACCAACAACCTTATTAGCCCAAGAATCATGAATAAGCTTCATACATGAAGTGTCATGAAGCCACATAGAAAAGAAACAAAAATTGCTAACCTTCCTTTAAGAATTACTAGCAAGACTAGCAAAAATAGGGGAATGATCATAATAATTTTTAACAAGAACCTAATAAGTACAAGAATCACATTCATCCAAACACACTCCATTACATAAATCCCTATCCAATCTTCTATGAATTCTATGCAACCCTCTTCTTCCATTACACCAAGTATAACAAGGTCCAGTAAAAGGCATAAAAGAAAGATCATTAGTATCAACCCAATCAAGGAATTCATTACAAGAAACCTGGTTAGGAGTCACCCCCCTTTGCAGTCATCCGCCGAGAGCACAACATTAAAATCTCCCATAACACACCAAGGCCCTGTGAAGAAACTAAGATCCCTCCACAAAAACCGTCTAACCAAGTATGTGTTAGCACCATAAACACCTACAAAGCTAAAGCATTTATCTTGCAGAAGGCAAGTTACAAAAATAAACAAATCATTGACCAACAAATTTTGGACAAGATTTGGAACCGACAAACACCAAAGCTTAGCAGCTTTATTAGCAATAGGAGACGTAGCCACCAAATGCATATTAACATATTTGAAAATGATATCGAAAGCATCAATATACGACATCATAGGTTCAACAAGAAAAACAAGGAGGGGTTTATGTAGTTTAAGTAAACTAATCTACATCTTCACCGTTTTGTGGTTTCCCAATCCTCTAACATTCCAGAAAAATGAAGAGACCTTCATTGGGGCGTTGTAGAGAGAACTGCCTTATCAGTTTTTTTGGATTTACCAGTCCCCTTAGGTGGTCTCCTTGATTTTATTTTAGTGTGAACAATTTCCTCCCTAGTATCACTAACATGTTCCTCCATCTCATTAGGATTTGTCCAAAATTTGGAGACGACCTGATTTTCAACAGTGATATGTTCATAATTAAATTCCACAATGGCAGTCAAAATAATTAGCGTACCAGTATGAGGATCCCCTCCCACATCTATAGTTTCCAAACCATCAAGAGAGGAAAAGTGATTTTGCAGGACCAACTATCATTAGCAGGGAATAGTGCTTCCCCAAGTGATTTAGTCTTCTGAGGAGAGATAGGACGCGACGGAGATGGTACAACCACATTAGCAGAAACCTCCACATGATGACCGTGAATAGGAGTCGTAATTGGTCTTTTAGCATCCCCAAGTGATTTAGCCTTCCGAGGATAGGTATGACGCAATGGAGATGGTACAACCACAGGAGCAGAGACCTCCACATGATGACCAACAATAGAAGTTGTAACTAGATTTACTATAATTTGCGACTCTTAGCCCTTGGTTTGCATAACAACCGATGAATTCCTAACAGTCCCTGGTTCTGAAACCTTAACTGTGTCAAAAGTGGGAGTGAACAACCCCTGCCTGGGTGGGGACCTATCATGATCCGAGGCATCCTCGAGAGAAGGCATATCTGCAAAATCTTCTGATACTCTTTATGTTGTTTAGGAACCGCGACCTTCCCCTGTTCATGTTCTTCAGAAGTTGTCTTAGGCTTATGTTGAGGTCCAAGAACACGACATTAATCACACAGCATTGAGCAAGCTCATGCCCAATCATCTTACAGTGAGAGCAAAATGAATGGAGCCATTCATATTCCACGTCGGCTACAAAAGCAAAGTCTGAACGTTCAACCAAAACGTGATCGGCAAGAGGGAACAACAGATCCATATCCACCAGTACTCTAGCAAAGAAACCCCTATTCTTTCTCATGGTATGTGTTAGAATATATGGCCTTAAACGAGAGGGGGTGAATTATTTAAGAGGGATTTTCGTAAACTTTGAAGGTATAATGAAATTCAAAGCCGAATTACAGAGAAAAGAATCAAGGAAAAAGAATACCAAAACTGTTTTAAGATTATATCAGAAAAGCAATCGATTGTTTTGTCGAAACAATCGGTTGTTTTTATCAACAGTTAATAAAAAACAACTTAAAACATATATATGTGAGATCAGGGAAAGAGAGAATCACACAAACATATTTATATTGGTTCACTCTTACACCAAGAGCTACATCCAGTCCCCATAAACCACTGGGTAATCCACTATGCAATCAAAACCAGATTACAAACATCACACACCAAAGTAGTGACCTTGAACCCCTCAAGAAACACACTACCTTTGGCTAACCACACCGAAAATGTTGATCTTGAACACCTCAAGAACACACAACACTCCTTGGCAACACAACTACAGAAATACAAGGAAGAAGGGAATAAATACACCTGGGTATTACAAAGCTTAAAGTTCAGAATTACAACCCAATCCTATTCCACACACTTAAGAATGATCCAAATATCTTTCAAATCTTGGAAAAACTGTTTTGATAAACTCTTTCTCTTACTTTTAGATTAGGAGCGTAAAACCACCTTTATATAGACCAACCAAGTGGTCAAAAGCATTTAATAAAGGAGCCAAGTTAGTTAGGATCATTTAAAACATATTAAAACCACTAACATAATTTTGTTAAGGTTTACAGGAAAACAATCGATTGTTTTGTCAAAACAATTGGTTGAATTGACTTGACAGCAAAGTCAAGCTTTTCTAAACCTTTTCAAAAACTGCTAAGGTAAAACAACCTGTTGTTTCAAAAAAACAACCTGTTGTTTCAAAAAACAACCTGTTGAAATTTTAACAGCATTTTAGAAAACTCATCTTTTCAAAAGGTTAAAGATTCAAATGAACTTGGATCATCTTAAGGAG
>Ga0123341_1005962_pt1 | contig 10954 bp, 8 predicted proteins | sample Turbeapinknodule_FD_89959 | JGI IMG/M metagenome (GOLD analysis project Ga0123341, IMG submission 89959) | Root nodule microbial communities of legume samples collected from Mexico - Turtle bean Mexico pink nodule | ecosystem: Host-associated > Plants > Roots > Nodule | place: Mexico: Nepantla...
AATGTTTTTCTTAAAATTATTATACTTTTCAAATTATTGTAAAATCTGATGAAAATACTTTTCAAATTTTATAATCCAATTTGTAAATTGAAAAAAATGTTCTAGATTATAAAGCCTAAAAAAATATTTTCAATTTTCATTCTATAATCTAAAATGTATTTTTTTAGAATAAAATTATCTTTTCATCCGAAATAAATGGTGAAATTAACTAGAAATTGCATGAAGAAACAGCTCAAATGATTTAAGACTAGAGTTAACTACTTTCATATATGAAAAACATATATGAAAAATCAAATATATATGAAAAATAAAATATACAAAGCCTAACATATCACCTTCTATCTCTAATAATCAATTAGCCAATGGATTTTCATGAAGTTAACACTGATTTCTCCGTGTGATCCGAAGACCCTATCCCATCTCATTGGTAACCCTTCTTCCAATTGCATGTATTGTCACATCATCTTTTCAACAGAGAATACCTGGTAATTAATGTTGTAACAAGTAGTCAGAAAAATAATGTAAAAGATGTTTATGAATTAAAATTAAGCTCAATAAACCAAACTACACAAAAATTTTAAGTGTTCATTGGTACAGTCACCGACAAACTTGATATGACTCGTACTATTTCAATTATTTTGGATTCAGTTTTTTATTTTAATGTTTGAGTTGAATCCATTTCAACCCATTCAATCCCGTTTATATGTGGGTTGAGCCATGAACCCAACCTCTTGATATGACATTATTATTACTATTTATAAAAACAAAGCCATTCAAAAAATGGAACATTTTTGTTCACTTACACTCAGTCATTCAAAATCAGATTTCTTCGTATAAACATTCACACTTGTCCAGTCACCCAGAGAGTTATGAGCACTCTTATCGCTCTTTAGTTTTTGTCTGTATCAACAGATTTTACTTTGTCTTACTTTGAATTCAGATAAAAAAATATGTTTGAAATTATCTAGGCTTCGACTTGATTGGGTGACCAAGAAGGAGGGTGTTTATTACATCTTTTGATTCATTGGAAATTTTTAGTTTGTTTCTATCCTAAAGTTGGATAATCATGCTAGAACTCTCTATTAGTAAACATACGACACGATATCTAATTTATCTTAGCATCCTAAATTCCTAGTTAATAATTATTTATTTTTCATAAAATTGTAAAATAAATTCAAATGTTTCGACTTATTGATCTAATCCAACCCAATCCGTTTTTGATTGGTTGGTTAGGAGGATAAACTGCAGAAACTCAATCCAACCTGACCGCACAATTTTGATTGGGTTTGATCATGTGTTTGGCCAAACCCAAACCATAAACACATTTATATTTGACAATGAATTTAGTAATGCTACCTTGAAGTTTAAAATCCAGATTAAGAGGATCAAAATCAGTTCTTGACAGCTTCTCGGATACGGGGGTACCGATGAGCCCATCGAGAGAAGCCTGCACAATGAGAGTTAGAAAATGCAACTACCTCAAAAAGCCTTTAGTGCTCTAACAACTAGCATTGCAGTAAACATAATCACCAGAAGAGACAATCTCCGAAAGATCCATATCCTCTTTAGTATCCTGCAACAGATTATAACAAGTAATCAGGTGTTAAAATCATTGAACATAAACATAAATAGGGCATAAATAATTTTTTTTGCTAATTCTTACAAAGTTGTTCAAGTGCTACAGTGTTTTCTGAATAAACAATGCAACTTAGAGAAATTTACAATTAGTAATGAAAGGGAATTCACAATGCACCTGTTCTGATGAAGTCAGACATCTAGCAATGAGCACATAAAGACTGCGAAGAGTGCTATAGTTGAAATCAGGTCGATTCAAGAGAGCCTCTTCTGATGTATATTCAAATACCAGTGCACAAATGCTTGAAGCCATCATCATACTCGACATTTCATCAGTGTTATCTACAAAGCATGTTTCAGCAACTAAGTTAAGATAAGATGCATGCTTTACTTCATACTGTCAATTCAACGAATAAAGTAATAAACAAATAATGGTACTTGTCAGAAATCACTTGCTTTAATAGATACATACATGCTACTAAATTTGCATTAGAGCATATGTCACATTTTAAGGATTCATGAGAAAACACTCATTTAATGGTTGCTGACAAGTATGGTACCTGTCCAATAAGCTAATGCTTTAAGAAGACTAACACTAGCTGACTCATCCAACATCGTATGCACTTTGTCTTTCTACAATAAAAAAGGTGGTACTTGTTTAGAATTTTTGCACAATCAATATATTATTATAAGGCTGGTCATTATGATAAGAAAATCACCTTCAATAGTAGGTTCAGTATTGTATCACACGCCAAAAAGATGCAACCATTATCCTCAAGAAAAGCATTTGACCCAACTAATTTATTGAAGCAATCTAAAACCTACAAATAGACACAATATATTTAGCAACCAGACAATAAGAAATTGGTTTGTTACTACAGTATGATGTAAATATGTATCTTGTACACACGTGAGTACTCTTATTTGTTACAAAGTAATAAGGAACACAATCAATAATGAGCAATATCTTCTAAGATATTTCTTTATTTGATATAATCAAAATATATCATATTTCCCTATTTAATATAATTAAATCATATCTATAACACTTTCCCTCAAGCCAGTGCACATGTATCATGAGTCAAGTTTGTTACAAATGTCATCAACACGAGTTCTTGATAGACTAAGTAAAACATGTCAGTCAATCAGTTGCTAGAGAGGTAACAAATCAGAGTGACAAACATAATTAAATACAATAGAAAAGGTGACTAATTAGATTTTCAAATTTTTGTTTAATGGGAACTTAGCAGTGGAATAGTGACAAAGCACATAACCAGGGAGCGTACCACTCTGATATCATGTTAAAAGGATTATTTGTAACTATGCATCTTATACGCATGTGAGTACTCTTATTTATAATAAAGAAGAATTACAATAATAAGGAACAAAATCAATAACTAATATTGAAAAATATTTTCTAAGAAATTCCCCTATGTGATGTAATCAAACCATACCATATTTCCCTGTTTAATGTAATTAAACCATATCTTTAACAGCAATAAATCTGAAAGCCATGTGTGTGAACTATACATCAATCAAGCAATCGTTAGAATCTTGATTTACTCATAAGGATTCACCTTTAAGTGAATGCAATAATAAACCAACATCAAAAAAGAGGAAGGAGAAACATAAATTTTAAATTTAAAAATACAAGTATTGGAACCAAAAAATAACTTACAGCCTCAATTCCTTTGCATGAAGCCAAAGCTTTGCATCCCTCGATCTTCATAGTAATTTGAGACAGCAAAGGTAGAAGAAAGCAAACAGAGTAGAAGGGCCTGGAACATAAAATTAAATTATGCAATGCTCCACTATAAAGGAATTTTTTTTGCCCATAATTATCTTGAATATACCTTTGTTCATCTTCACCTTCAATGTAAAGCATATACCCTAAAAGATCTTGAACCTTCTCCTTGCATGCTAAGGGTGCTTCTGCAAGATAGCTGAAACAAAAACTATCCAAATTAGCACAAGATTAAGGAGAGGATGAAAATTGATGAAACAACTATCTAAATTAGCTTAAGATGATCTATACCATTGCAATTTTCCTTTAGAAAATAAATTAAATTTGCATGTTTCTTTCCTAATACTACACTGCAAGTGTATGACAGTGAAAGCATGAATAATATACAGGTTAAGAAGGTCTATCATTGTTAAAAAATTTATATGACAACAAATGCCACACTAATATATGAAAGATGTCTTCCAGATATGATTTGAAGTAAATTATTGTTAATCTATCAAGTGTCAAAGTAAAAATAATTCAAAAGAAAGCAACATTAAAACGTCATACCTCCCAATAATTCGCACCGAAGCAAGTAAATCATCCCCTTTCTTTTGCCCATGTTCCTGTATGATTTCACCATTATAATTTGCCATGTGTTTGTAAACAGGTAAATAGAATAGAAGAGAATCATACTATAATGGGATGAACTGTATATATTTAAGACTGTAGTACAACGTATATTAAAGAGAAAAACAACTTGTATAATGAAATAGAATTAAAGATAATGAATCACTGTTTACACAAGTATTTATACTACAGCAGACTCGAGAGGAGCTAGTTATAACTATTTAACCAAGGCTGTTACAACAGACTAAAAAGGAGAGTTAGTTGTAAGTGTCTAACCAAGGCAGTTACAGCCAACTAAAGATATTTTACTATAGTTACTACTAGGGAATGATTTAGTATAAAGGAGTTATACACTAACAAAGTACATGAATAGGCCACAATTGACACCAACAATGACTCTTAACATCGCTAATAATTAACATTACATTAAGCAATTAATCATTAGTGTTACCTTTGCATCTTCCAAATACTCTAGGACAACAGCAATTGTCTCGTTAAGCTGGAGAATCACCTTTGTTAATGTTCCTTCATCAAGGAGGTTTCCTGTAAAAGAAATAGTACGATGAAGAAGCATTATACACAATTAACAGGAACTTAACCACAGAGACATGTTTCCAACAGTGTCAACACTGGTTTCAAGAAGAGTATCACATTACCAAGTAATCAAAATCACAATAGAAAAAAAATCTGAATTTCCAAATCGTATCCATATAGTTTACAATTGACAATAGTAGTTATGGGAGTACATACAACTAAACCACCATAATTAAAAAAACAGAATTTAAAGGCTGAGTGAATTGAGTTTCTTTGAATATACCACCATTTTCCTCAACATTTGATATTAATTTTATTATCTTCTCAACCAAAGAGTAAGCAACAGCCACATTATGTCGCTTCGAAAAAATTGCTTCAGAAGTAGCTGAAGTATCCTGAGGGGCTTCATATTTTAAATATGCCAACTCGTTCAGAAGAACAGCAATTTCAACCCTTGACTGCTCCAAGACAAGTAACAGGCACCTAAAATGGGAAGGGGTGAGAAAATGAAGCAAGACGCACACAATGCAGATGTATTAAAAAATTAACATTAGCAAGCACAACTTACATGTCAGCTGAAGCTGGATCTCGTGCATCATTTGTGTTTACTTGGCTAACCAACCAATCTTCTCTATGCATGGAAACCATAGACTCAGCTAAAATGAGAGCCTGCAACCTTTCAGCAGGAGCTGTACATGAATAATAAATCAAGCATTTCATACAGCTTAGTGTTTTATTGTCTTAAAAAAACCATAATACAGTACAGTAAGGTAAGGACATCTGGTAGGTCAATAAAACTTCAGATTATCCATGTGAAAGTGCAAAGAAGAAGTGAAGAAGTGTCCTTTCATCCACAACCTTTCCTTCAAATAAACCACCTTATTAAAACTAACTCTCCAGACTAGGGAACAGGAGTTAGTCCATAAAGTGTGCAGTTTCTTGCCATAACAAAGCCTGCTGCTGACTTAAAACCTTTCAATATGCAAGATCAAACAAGTATATAATCTGTTACAGCATTTATATGGTGTCATTTATAAATGCTGTAACTTGATGTGGCAATGAAAATCATTAAAATAGGGAACTGGGGAACCACCCAATGCATATATGTCCTAGTTAAGTTTTGCAATAGACAGATTACTAATTTTTTCTCTCTCAGTCTCTCATAGCTGTTACTCTTATCCTTGAACACTGGGAATTAAAATTTTAATTCCCCATTCCATTGGGTTTATACTTTCAGAGTTCATTCTCCCTGGTTACGTTCCATCTCATAATTTTATCAGCTGATGGGAAATTGCTAAAATTATAACTTTAAAAAACCTAATGAAGGAACACAGAAAGAGAAACTGAAATAACAGGTAAAATAGCACTGCACATAAATAATTAAGAAAATTGTCTCAACATACCAACACGGTTCTGCAGAACAGCCATTATACCAGTGCGGATATTGTGCGACCAGCTTTCTTGAGGAAGTAACTGTAAGGCCTCACGAAGTTGTGACTGAAAATGTGAAGTACTTGTAGTCAATTAATTGCAAGGTAAATGAATAAAGTTGCACATACATAAATCATTCAATCAATAAAATTGTGGTTATCCACAAGGCAGGTTGGACATATTGGTCTCCTAAGGAGTATAAACCATCAATCAAAATAGACCCTTTATATGAAAACATTCTATATTAAGAACCAAATATTTTAACAAGCAAATCAACTTGATTTACATGACTAGAATATGTAGAACACCATCTAATTTCTTATCTAGGAGTAATTTGATAAAATATCAAGAAATATACAACAACTCTAAATATACTAAATTCCAGTGCCATATCAATTTAAGTAGATTTTATCTTCAAGTATACTAGAATATCACTACATAAAACCATGACTGAAGGAAAACAGAGTAAGACAAGATCGCATACTGAATCTTTTGAGGTAAGAATGACATTTAGCAAGTGGAGGGCTTCAAATTTCAAGGAATTGTGCAAAACAGCAAACTGCCTTGCTATTGCTGCCACCTGTAGAGAGAAGTGTCAAAAATATTGCTTGACCAAGCACATTATAGATGTTTATTTAGCATGTTGCAAGATAGCTAATCAAAAGGAAAACAAATTAACTAAAAAATAGAAATATTTAAGAAGCACACTTACAATAACTGGAATGTCAGATAAGTCATTACTCTGGATTATGTCCAAGGACATCCTACCCAGAATCAATTGCAGAAGTTTAAAAGATACTTCCATCAGATATGAACCTGCACAGTGTTTGAGAATAATGATGATGCGTAAACAACACAACAATTAGGAGCAGACGTTTATAATTCCAATGTTAGTAGATGTGTAAATGTACCCACTAATAGTGTAGTTACTATAAATAAGAATTACTAAATGATAAAAAATGAAATCTCTAGAGAGAAATATTTCCGGAGACACCAAAGATATAACAGTAAACCTGTTTTGGTGATGGCCAGGGATCAAGCTGTGAAAGTTGATACACAAAAAATGATAAAGAATATCCATGTTGAGGATATCCAGCATTCTGAACCTATATCTTGTTGATATCAGTATATCTTGTTGATATCAGTTCCAGAGCTCAAACACAGATAGTTATAATAAATAGTACATCCTTGTTTACCAATAGCTACCATTCCTAACTTTTGTGCATAATGTGTCGGTGAATTACCCTAATATAAAAAATTAAAATACACCAACTGATAGTTTCACTCAGTCCCTTATTTTTCCAGTATGGTGAAAGCAAGCATTACCAGCAGACAATGAAATCTTACCATCTTGCAGAACAGTCATTTGAGAAGCTAGTACCTTGATGCCTCCAGATTCACAAAATCTCGTGATTCCATTTTCAGAAGCAGCAGACACCAAGTACAAAAACTCGTAGCATTCTTGAAGAAGAGACGAGCCAGACCTAAACAAGAGATTAAAAAATAAACAAAAAAGGACTCTGAAGACAAAATAAGGTGTATGAAAGCAGGTGCAGATCATTACAGGGTGGGTATTACTTCCAACACAAGTGGAATATTAAAAAGCATGTCTTCCGAAGAAGCTATATCTGGAACACGACAAAATGCAGCAAGAACAGTGATGGATAGGCTTAAATATGCATCGCGATTCTCATTGAGGGAACTTCCGAGACCTAATTAAAAAAAAAAGATGGTGTGAAAAAAATTAGAAATGAAGAGAGAAGGAGTAGGAAGAAGAAAGTACCAGTTCTGAGAAGGCGATAGAGAAAGCGAGGGCCAACCGCATCATAGACCTTCCGAAGAGAGGAGTGATCGTGAGCTTTGCAGAAGTTGGTTACGAGAAGAAGCCCTGCAAGACGCTGTTCGTCTCGCTCTCCTTTCAGCAGTTTCAAGCAGTCCTCCAGATTGGGATTCTGCTGAGCTTCAGTGGAATCCTTCTCACTCATCTTCTCCTCCGACATTGATTCAGCAATTGTAATTAGGGATTCGAACGATTTTCTCCTAAATTAAACTGCAATTACTATTATCACAAATAATCAGGAATTGAACCCAAAGAACACGTAGTGGAGATGGATGAAGAAGAAACCAGAAAGCACCAGAGAAACCAAATTGTAATTAGGTACAAAAGATATTAATCAATAATTATTTTAATTAATTACGCTAATAAATACTTTATATTTTAAAATATTAATTATGCTTTCATAATTAAAATGTATATATGTAATAATAATAAAATACAAAGAGTAAAAAGAAAAAGAAAATTTGGCATTAGTAGAATGAAGTGAAGGAAATTTTTTGGCCATATAAAAATTTAGAACATAGAGCATAGAAATAGAAATTATTTACTACACCAAAAATGCAAATATTCTATATAAATGGAAAGCAGTTATAAATACTAAAAATATGAGTAACAATTATCCTAATATGAGTGACACTCTTGGCTTCTTCCTTGAAATGAAAAATTGAAATAAAAATGGATAATAAAGTTCAAAGTTTTCAAAAGATAATTTCCAATAAAGAATGAAGAACATAAGGTATATAAGCTCAGAAAAAATGGAGAGAAAAAAATGTCCAATATTGTGGAACATATTGGACCAACCTTTTGGTTGGAACACCTAAACATCCTTCATCAATACTTGTATGTGTAGTGCATCATTGAGTCTCCAAATTATTTTTTTACTTTATTTATTTTAGCTAGAAATATGCACAATACTGAACTGTTAAGTAACAATAAATAAAATATTTTTTTAAAACTAAAAAATTCTAAGCATATCAAACAAATAAAGATCTAAATCTAAAAAAATTATAATTTAAAAAATGAATCAATAGCAAAGCCACTTCATTGTTATACATTGTAATTTCTCTAAGGCTACTCTTTACACAAGCATGATGATTTTTCTCATTTAATTTTTTTCTTTAAAAAGGATGTAGCACGCAGAAAAATTCTGTCAACTTCATCTAGCTTAGGTAAGTGTTGGTCTTTTCCCATGTATTTTGAGTTTAGAGACATTTGTCGTAGATGCTCCTCAAAATCATTCGTTTCTCCATCACTTTGCTCTCGAAACTTATCAAACTCGTCCAAATAAAGAGGTTTTTCCTCTCTCGTTACATCCGAATCTGTCTCAAATATATCTGATAACTTATCAGAATCAGTATCAAATTCAGAGTCCATATCTGTCTCATCTTCTGTGCACCCAATTTTATCATTCATCAACTCTTCATGTTTATCTGAATTCTCTGACTGAAAATTTAAAATTCTCTCCCTGTCAATTTTCTGTATTGCGTCAGAAGCATCTATATTACTCTCAGCTGCACTTTTAAATTGCGCTTGAAGAATTTCGAGCTCTTGTTCTAGTCTTGGAATATGTCTCCTCACAGCACGGAGAGCATCCTTGTATTTGGATTTATCTAATGCCTGCAGAAGATGAAAATTAACACCATCAAGCTACTGAACAATTTTTAAAATAAAAGGAAACATAAAATTCTCTAAAACAAATAGTAGCATGAACATGAGTGATTGTATGTACACATCCAAGGTCCGCAAATGCAAAATTTCAAACATAGCAGTGCAACTGAAGCGCTGTGCAATAGAAATTTCACCATAAAATTATGGACAATGAATGAAGACCAAGAACTGTTGGAGAATTTTGAAACCCCCACCCAGTTAAACTCAATTTCTATTCTGTATTAAAATATTAAAAGTGACTAAAAATTGAAAACACAACACAGTACCTTCTTTCTCGAAAGAGAGACTCGTGGAGACATAATCTCTGTTGGTGGTTGAGTGTAGTTTTTCCCTCTGTACATTATTATTGTGTTATCTTCATGAATGTCAAGCACTATACCTCCTGTCAATCTTGCTAGCTCAACAGCAATCTCCTTAACCTCCTCTGCTGAAAATGTCTTCACCACTACTTTCAAAGTCTGATGTTTTTTCCAATGCAGATGCATGTTCAAAATTACACCTTGGTAAATTCCTCGCCTTCCAACTGGTACATAATTTTTGCATTTAAGGCCCATCTTTAAGAAGAAAAAATGCTCTTCTGGTGTCAATATCTCAGGATCATGAGTTGTTTCTGAGGATTCAGCAGGCTCAATCTTTTTTAGGGCTTCACAAAGTCTCTCTTCTTTCTTTCGAGCCTAGAATGATGGAGAAAGCATTGTATGTTCAATAACTGAGACAACAAAATCAATTGAGTTCTTCCATTACACTTTCATTACAGTGTATTCAATTACAGAATAAATAGTTTGTACATAGAAACACTGTGATCAACCTTCAATAGAGGACAAAAAAATGTCTTGCTCTGATAAACACATGATGCTGTACTAAGACTGTACCAAGACAAGAGAGTAAGCAAAGAGAGTAACATTATTGTTACCCAAGGGCCATTAACAAAGAGTAAGCAACTAAAATGTTGAAAATGTGACACTAAAGCTAATAAGGGAAAGATGAATGCAAATCTCCTGTTCAAGCAATTAAATGTCTGTTAGTGCCTAGGTTAGGAAGAATGAGAGTCCAAGTACTATTTTTATTGAGTAGGGTATTAGAACTTAGGTTTGTTCATAATAGAACAAATTTTTATCTTTAGTAAAGAAAGGGGTGGTTAGCTAGAGTGAGAAATTGGGAGGAAGAATACAGGGTCCACAAATATAATAGTAAAGGAGATAAATTTATGTATATCTTCTTTATCTTTTAGAAATAAAGATTACATTTTTACCCGATTTCTGATTTCTAGTTCAGTACCTAACAATGCCACTCTAAAAAATGCAGATATCTTCAAACACCATTTACCAAACATATTTTTACAAATTCTATGTAAATTGTAAATTGAAAAAAAAAAAATACAGTATCAGGAATTCGAACAACTGCTTCAAATACAGTATCAGGAAGTACTGCTTAACCTCAATATCCACGGGCTTATTAGCTAAATGGCAATTGGCACAGACAATACGACCGGTTGCTTCTCGGGGATTTTCATAACCCTGCTGTGCAAAAATTGGATATGCATTTGAAAAGGGTGC
>Ga0123341_1005963_pt1 | contig 10953 bp, 9 predicted proteins | sample Turbeapinknodule_FD_89959 | JGI IMG/M metagenome (GOLD analysis project Ga0123341, IMG submission 89959) | Root nodule microbial communities of legume samples collected from Mexico - Turtle bean Mexico pink nodule | ecosystem: Host-associated > Plants > Roots > Nodule | place: Mexico: Nepantla...
AATTTAATTTTTTTATTAATAATAAATAAAAATAATATTTCTTTATGATATTTTCTTAATCAGATAATTTGTCTTTTCAATATTTTTTAAGAAACAATTTTCTTATAGTGTGTCGGCTTCTTTCTTTTTCTTTTGTTCTAACCCCTTAGCTAAGTTACATAAAACACGGTTACCAATCATTTTGTTTTATATAAAATCATTCCATCTTTATTATTTTTTTATGATATAAATTTTTAAAATTATGATAATTATATATATGTATATAATTTTCAACTAAATAACTAATTAAATCTTTTTATGTCATTTAATATTTATTAACTAATTTCTAAAACATCTTTTATTTAAGGTTTAATACCACTCTTGATCCCTATATAAGTGGTCAAAAATAAATTTCGTTCCTCCATTTTTATTTTTTTCAATGTGATCCATTATGTTAGATTTTCTTTAACGTCATTAAGTGGATGATGACTTTGAAGATAGAGTTGGTCACAAGGAATTTCATTTGAAACACATGTACAATGGCAAAGTCGATGAGGTGAGATTTGTCTCTTTTGTGTAGATTCCTAAGTAATCCTTTTCCCCTATTTTGAGTGTGTTCTTCTTATCTTATGCTTGGTTGAGAAGGTTGCTTCAGTGCTTATCAATGTATGGGTAGGAATCTTTATCATCTTGTAGTTGTAGTGGATGGGGGTTGCAAAACCAGTGTAATTCCTCTCATAGTGGTGATAGTAGGAGTTCCTTCGTTGCACCCATTTGCCATTGTAGAGATTTTGTAGTATTGAGAACAATTACAACTATTAAGAATGTTAGGAAACAATTTTGGGATTATCCTAAGTATAAAAGTTAGAATTATGGAACTTTGTTTAGTTAAACCTATATTTGTTCTCTGCAACCACTTAATTAGTTTTGTTTTGTGCTTTTTTTTCTCTCAAAAACATAGATACAATAGAGAAGTGTTGGATACAATTTCTTCAAACTGGTGCATTCAAAATGTTGACGATGAAAGAGATGCAATTATTGTGTGATAGAGGAAGGAAATATATAATATAGAGAAATGTGTTCCGGGGTCCAGAAAATTGCTTCAATTGTTGTTAGTGATGGTGTGTTTTTATCGTGTCAGTGTTGTTAAAATTCCTATAAGATATGTTTGTATTAAGTTTATTGAGATTATGAAATTTTTGTAATATAATGTTCAATAACTTAAAGTAATCTTCAATTTAAGTAATGAGCATGTGAAGTTGTTAGAGTATTTATATTAAATAAATTATGAAGGAAAAAAAATGAGAAACTGAACTTACGATATAAAAATAACCAAAGATACTTTAAAAATTATGTTGGAAATACATCCAACTAATAGATATATGTCAATTACAATTATACTTCAAAATACAATCACATAATTAATTATTGTGAATAACAAAGTTTTTGTACTTCAAAAATATATGTTAAAAGTGTACTTCAAAATACATGCTAAAACCATAATTTTTAGGCGGTGGTAGTACATTAAGTCATGTAGTTATCTTCCATAAATATTGACCATTAAATGGGTAGATAATTGGGACATAGACTATTTCATATGTCATCTTCTTGAAGCAATTAAGGATGAAGTCAAGTCCATTCAAATTAAAAAACTTCATTACAAACTTGCACATGCCTTGATGTCATTTTTGTCACCCTTTGTGTGCCTTTAACCTTGTAATACTTGTGTTCCATTTTTTGATAACTCTACTACGTATGTCAGAACTCTTCAGATTTGAATTTCGTCTAATACAAGACTCCAACTTTCCATTTAACCATTTAGTACTCACTAAATGAAATTTAAATTATCTACTACAATTATGTATGCATTTAATTTTTCTTAGTTGCCAACAACTGGTTGATGGTAAGTGCTTACAATTACAAACCACTTACACTTTTCTTGTGCCTCGTTACATTTGACCATAACTCTCTTGTAATCATTCTTCAAAAAATAGATTTCTCCCATAATGAACAACATATGTTCTTATTGCATCTTTAAATTGTCTTATCAGTAAAAATATGTCCCTAATTTCCACTTGAAATTAGTCATGATTTTTGACATTCTAAAGGTACCAAATTTACCAGTACTTCGTGGCCCATCATCATCTTGCTCACTCTCTTTCTCACTGTCCAAATCTTATGACTCTCAATATGTGACAATCTTCTATCATTTACACATATGTCATCGGTTAGGCTATTATCATCACCCAAAGATTGTAAATCATCCTCACAATGTTGTTCATAATCTTTCACAAGTGTTTCTCTTGCACTTATACTTCTTTTCCTCATTCTCTAGTAAGTACAACTAACTCACACACACCTTCATTAGATACTATACGAATTTTAACATTTCTTTCACATAATCCTTCATTCCATTCATTTTCAACATCACCTTCAACTTTCACATCCATAATTTCATCAAATCCTAAAGTATCTTCACCTATACCATAATTTGATTCTTTATTGGGTCTCTTAACCAAGAAGAATCTTTCGAAACCTTATCATCTTCCTCCATATTCCTACTCTCATCTCCACATTATCACTCTTAGCTTTAACCTCACCATCATTCATACTGTTAGACTCAAATTCAACTTGATGACCACTCCCAACTTCAACCTTATGCTCATTCCCCTATCCACCTCACCCTCACCCTCATTCTCATTCTCACTCTGAGCCTACTCACCCTAATTATCACACTTAACCTCAACCTCACTTTGAACCCCACCCTCATTCCCCCTTTCCACCTCACCCACATTATTACTCTAAACCTCATTCCCTCTCCAATATGAACCTCAACCTCATCCCCTCCCCCCCTTTCCCCAAAATTACCCTTAGAATAATTGTCAACCCTATATTTCAAAAATTTATTCATAGTATGAGGTTTAGACACCATGTGTACCACAAACAAATGTAATTTACCATATTGTCTTGCATTGCTGATCATATTAATTGCACCATTGTCATCAGACAACAGGTGCAATATATTTTCCAACATACAACACCCACTACGAGAATACCACAACTCTTTCACTGTAACATATCTTATTTCCTTAAGAATAGCTAGTATCTCAAAATAACTTCATCTCTGTGAGTCACATGACTATGTACTCGTCTCACCAACATATTTTGGTCTCTCAATATTTACAAACTCCTCCCATGATGACCACAACATAAAAAAAACCCTTTGTACATCATGACCAATAAATAAACTTAACACTGCCAAATATGAATATGCATACAAAAATCAAACAAATTACAAAGTCATCCTTCAATTAATAAACTAAAAAGAAAATGGTGGACCACAGAGAATAAAATTTCCACTTGGTGGGACTCTAAACTCTAATCAACTCACAAATGCGTGGTGGGACCCTAAACTCTAATCAACTCACAAAATGCACGGTGGGACCCTTAACTCTAATCAACTCACAAAATGCACGGTGGGACCCTTAACTCTAATCAACTCACGAAATGCAATGAAATTAATAAGCTACACAATTAATTACATTCAAACAACTAAAATCTCAAAATAATAATATTTTAATCCTATCATAAATCCTTAAACTAAGGAATCCCACAACAATCAAAGACTAACCAATTCAGACTCACCTTACAAAGTGAGTACAAAAGAATCCTACTACAGGAATCAATAACACCAATTGCACGAGTCCAATCTCTATCACTACAATGCACAAGATCACTCTTCAAATCTTGCAAAAAGTCCTTTAAGAAGAACCTCAAATTCATTCTTCTTTAATGTTCAGGAAAAAAAAACTTTTTTTCCACCTCAATAAATATCTACAAAAATAACACAATTTCCAAGTTAGCTTAAAATTTTACATACATGTCATGTTTTGTACATTTGTTAGTCACACTAACAATGTTAACAAAAATGTATACCATTGAATCTTTTAAACAAAATTGAGGAATGAAATTGATTTTTATCACTGGTATTGAAACCAAAAGTGGTATCATACATTTATATAATTAATGGCTAATTTAAAAGTTAGTTTTCTCAAATATACTTTATTGAAAAAAAAATTAGCTTATGTGCATTATAACATCTTGATAATCATAACTCAATTATTAATAGACATAAATAGCAAACTAGACTATCAAGTGTTTTTTTTTCTTGTCGACAGTTAAAATTACTTATTTTACTTTCTATACACTAGAAAAGTGAAACCAACCTTTCAAAAATACAATTACATAATCTTAAAATTAAAAACTAAATAAACTAAATGTCCGATTCAATTTTAACAATGGCAAACGAAGATCAAATCAATCTGTATGAAAAAAACGTATTTTTTTTATTTTCACATGTTTATTTATTAAACCGACTTTACAGTTAGATGAAAATGCAAAATGCATATATATCACACATACATCTTCAAAACATGTCTCTTTATGAGATTTGGCTTGTGAAGAAAAAAGAAGAAGAAAAAGGTGATTTGGACTGCTTTCAACTTCCTCATGATTTGTTTGCTTTTAAAAAGTTAGAAAATAACAAAATATTCCACCTCACTTTTCTTTATTTGGCAAAACATATTGATGTTATAAGAGATGTTTTTATTTTTTAAAATTTGATTAGTAATTCAAGTATGAGGTAAAACAATTTTATTAAATAAAATTTATTTGAATTGAAAGTGATCTTATAATCTCTTATATAATTTTATAATTCATAGTATTGAACACATTTGCAGTGTGATGGTGGCCATAGCAACCCTTCTATTTAAACCCCTCTTTTTCATTAGGAAAGGGTTGGTGGGGGTAGCAACAACCACCATCAATCACCGGAGAAACACCCACAAAAAAGTTTCTACTTCTGTTATTTAATGTACCAAACACTTTTGAAAATCTCAACTTGGCTTCACCTAATCGGAGAATAGGAATAATAGAAGGTAGAAAGCAGCATAAAGCAATAGTTGAATACTTAACAAGATAACCATGATTTTGGAAGTATGTGATGCAATTTATGTTACTTATAATTTCTTTTATCTTTCTATATTATTTATACTTCTTTCCTTACAAACTATACATGTTTTAGCTTAGTACACATCTATCGAAAAAATAATTAACTATTATATTTTACCCTTGTTTAATGTATCTGTTTTGTAAATTTAAGGATTTAATAGATGTAAATAAGGATATAATTAATTAGAAAACCATTAAAATGTTTAAACAAAAGTAAATTACTAGAGAACTACCTTGTTAATCCTTTTTTTGGGGGAGAGGGTCAAAGTCCAACTAAGGTTTCATTATGCTTGGGCCTTACCTCCTGGACCCCAACTCATGTTAGGCAATTTCTTCCTGCACCGCCATATTTTCTTCCTGCATCTCCATAAATCTTTCAATTCCAAAATTACCCTTGGACAAAAAGTGTCGGTTTTTTTTTTTTTCATTTCCAAATTGGATTTTGAATTATAAAGTTTTTAATGTATTTTTAACCAAAAAAATACCTTCTAAACTTTAGAATTTAAAATATAATTTTGTAATTTGATTTGAGTTATAAGATACCTTATGAAATCTAGAATTAAGACTATAAAATTGTATTTCAAATTTTAGAGTTTAGAAACAAGAAAAAGGGAAAAAGAGGTGTCAATGAAAAAATGAAGAAAAGGGCAAAGTAGTCTTTTTTTTTTCATATGCATGATTAGTTTATGGACTATGTAATCTGGAAGTCTTTTTTAGCTTCTGGATTACATAATCCGAAAGTCTTTTTTCAAATGCGTATTCGGATTGCATAATTTGGATTAAATATTTTTTAAATTAAACTTTCTGGAACAACTTTTATAAAATAATCTTTCCATAATATATTTTTAGATTACTATGAACATGGAATTTGAGCTTGAAGTTCAGTTTACTTCTTTTATATACTTAGATTTATATTTTTATTTTTGGTGTGAAGAACACTTGATTATATAAGTTCATAGAAGTAGAAACATGATGTGAACGGATAAAGGGAAACTTTTGGTTCTCTGTTAGGAAAGTGAACTCCTTAACTAAATCTCAAAATAAATATCAAACCATCACAAGGGTGGTAAGTCAATTTTGCAACTTAAATAGGTTTTTCCACTGTCATTGAAAAGAGCTATAGTGGCAGGACCAGGACAGATAACATGCAACCAGACACGATATAATAATAATAATGTGTCAGACAAACGTTCCCTCGAGTCAATCCTTTTATACCACCATTCATCTCGGAAACATCAACATAAAATGAACAGAAACATTCAAAAATGGATCTTGTGTTGTACTTGTATACAATTTTCGTTCTTACTAAATAAAGAACCATTATTTTCATAATGAGTCCGTATTATATCAATCAAGATATCCTGTTACATACACCAACTATTTCAAGAAAGCCATTAAATAGCTTTTAAGTTCTTGGTTTTAAAAGTTAAAGGCTTTCTTTTTTAATAATTATTTGCTCTTTGTTTTATTTGTTTTGAAAACACTACATTGCTCCCTTTTTTACATTGCACATACACTCCTTAAATTTTAAAAACATAACACATGCAGCTGTTAAAGACATTACACATGCATGCACCTTCTTGAAGACATTACACGTGCATTCCCTTATTGCATTACACTTATGCATAAACAATCTCATTTAAATGCCAAACAAAGTTGTTTATATTCTCAATAGCATGGTGCTTTGCACAAACAAAAATTCATTATCCCAAATCACTAATAATCCAGGAAGAAAGGTTGATTCTAAATCAGAAGAAGCAAACTAGTTGCAAAGTCTACCTTGAATTCCTAGTTCCCAAATCTAAGGCCAGATTTGGTCAGTAGAGTTCTCCTTCCTTGTGAGTTTCAATTACACAATCTGCAGTTGGATAGGAGATACAGGTAAGTACAAAGCCTTCCTTCAGTTGGTTGTCATCAAGGAATGAGCCATCAGACTGATCCACTGAGCCAGCAACAATCTTCCCAGCACAGGTAGAGCAAGCTCCCGCGCGGCAGGAGTAAGGAAGTTCAACTCCAGCATCCTCTGCTGCATCTAGGATATATGTATCATCTGAGGCTTCAAATTCATTCTCTTTTCCATCTGGGCCAATCAGCTTAACCTTGTAAGACGCCATGGCAGTAACTCTAAATGAAGAGGATGACTTCAAGCCAAAAGATCTAGAAACACTCTTCACAGACCCAAGAGAAGAAGGGCACTTCACTGTGGTGGCGAGAGTGAATTGATTTTTGTTAGGAGTTTGAAACATGCAATGGGAGGAAACCTTCACAGTTGACAAGGTTGCCATGATTAGCCTGAAAACAAATCAAAACTGAAAAATTAACCTTTTGCAGAAAAAAAGTGGTTATCTATAATATTGCAAAAAGGGCAATGGCAGTAAACAATTAGACAGACGTAGAACATACTAATGAATACAAATTGAAGACTTGAAATCCAATCAAATTGAATTAAGATAAATTTCTACAAGACTGAAAGAAACTAAAAGAATAAAATCACTTTGATTATAACTGTATGTAGGCCAACTTTTATACAGGAATTATCTTTCATTTAGCATATGAATGGCATACACAATATCTGTTATTTCTGCTCTATGCTGCACAGGTACCGGGGAATTGGATACAATAATGGCATGTCCTAATTTTAACACTGTTCTATAGGTATCCTGTGCAGTGCAGGTATGATTTAGGTATGGTTGTTGATTGAAAAGAGGTAAAAATATGATGCAAGTGCAAGAACTGAATGTACTGAACTAACTATATTTTATATCCAGTAACCTTATATTTTGCACCATTACATAGTTGTCTTAATATGTCTTAAGAGCTATAAAACCAATCTTATGTCTTAAGTTTATAGGAGAGAAACCCCCAGTCTCTTCAGATCCCACTCAATACTCACCAACGAACATTGAAAGACAAAGCACAACACAACATTTTCTAGAAACATCAGACAATTTATTCATATTATTTCATGCCATTTAATTACAATGTAGTAGCGTGCACATTTAACATGCAGAAAATGATTGAATAAAGAGTAACATCTTTGTGTCTTAATGCTAAGACCACCCCTTACTAGTGAACATTCAACATCCTCTGCTAGGCCAGCATGTTAAATTATTTCACATCACAAAATCAGAGAAGGTAACTACAAAACTATAACAACAAGTCAAAGGCAGACAGGTAAATGAAAGTAATTCAACAACTTGACTTCGTAATGAATTTATGCCATAAAAGTTTACAAAGAATAGAACCGATTCTATTCATTTCTATACAAAAGGCTCTTGATTTATGGAGCAGTATGAGAAGAAGCAGGATGATAACTCTGCTCTTCACTCGATGCTCCAATTTACAACAAAAGCAAGCTACTAAATGGCCTCATTCTCTCTCAAAGCCAATATTCTTAAACACCCATCGCACACAGCACAAAAGTTTTCCACAAACAGCCAAGAGACAAACCCTGAAACTCCAGAAACAAGACTCGACTGCATTACTAAACATCAAAGAAACAAAGTTAACCCACAAAAGAAAAGTTTGTTTCTTTGCATAAAAAAATTCCTAGTTAGATTACCATCCCAATCCCTAACTAATCAACAATGCAAGACACAAAAAAAAAGAGGGCAAAACAAAACATGCACAATTATTCAACCAAATATTTAGTCACACGGAACCTAAACTCCAACTAAGGTCTTTAAGAAGAAAGATCCTTTTTTTCTTGCTTTCTTCCGAAAACAAGCACGACCCATGTTCCAAAGAATCAGACAAATAATCAAATATGGTGTAAACACAAAATTTATACGTGTGTTCATTGAAAAACTTACGAAAAGAAAAACTTACGAAAGATTGATAAAAGGGAATAAGTGACTCAAAAAAATTGCATCTTTTAAAAGAAAAACAATCCTTATTGTGGAAAACTAATGAATTAGAATAAGAAAAGAAATGGATAGTTACATGAACAGGAAAAGGACTTACAGAGAGGAGAAGCTGGTGAATGTTGAAAGCGGAGAAAACGAAGTGGTTGGCAGAGAGAGAAAAGTGAAGGGTTCTTTGGGGTTTATGAATGAACGTTTCTAGTGATTCAGTTCCCCTTTTGCCCTCGCCCACAGTTTTACACACACTACTCTTCTTTTTAATTCATTTTTATATTATGATAGGGTTAATTAAAAATTATTATGACAAATACTAAGAAATTTGAAATATTTTTTATCTGCAATTATATGCATTAAACTGCAATGAGGTAAGAGTGTATCGTTGACTTAAAATTATTTAATACAATGATATGTCAGAATTAATTAATAGATATAAAATTATAGAAGTTAATTAATATATTTGCGTGATATTTTTATGTCAATTTTAATTCATTTTAAGATAAAAATATTTTATTGGTGATTATAATTTTTGGTTTTTAATTAATTTGAGTTTTTCATAATTTATACTAATGATGAACTATTTTAATTATTATATTCTCTTTTACAGGGTGCTGATATTCTTCTGTAAAAATATGAGTTTATTGGATATGATATAAGTATATTCAAACTAGGTTGGTTATAAAAATACGATATAAATGTATATTTTTTCATGAAATACAGGGAAAAAAATATTTCATTGATAACTATATCTTATTTTAATCACTAGAATATGTAAATAAAATTAAAACAACACAATTAAGACACTTAGTATTAAGAGTTATTGTTTTTCTTAATACTACATAATTTAATAATAGTAATATGAGTAGTCTTTATTCATATATCAAATTACCATGTGAATAATTTAATAAAAGGTGTAAAGTTTCTTTTACTACAGTGGGGCTTTTTTTTTCTTTTCCAAAAAAATTACAAGTCATGTCAACTTGGCATGACTTCATATAAAGAAGTCGTGTCAAATTGGCACGACTTTGATACGTCAACCTGAATCTGCCACGTCAACCTGAAGTCATGCCAATTTGGCACGACTTTGTCCACGTCATTTTTTTTATATCGAGTAGTGAGTTATGTAATATTTAAAATTAATTTGATACATAATTTTTTAAGGGTGTTAGTTTCAAGTAATCAAAAAATTAGATAATCGTGTATGGATCATGATTGACGGTAATGTAATATATTTATTTGAGAAGTGTTATTGTATTTGAAAAATAAATAGAAAATTATTTTTGTGGATGATTCAATTCCAAATAAGCTAAAAAGATGTTCACATTATAGAACTGAATGTCATAATAGAAGCAATTGTCCACACAGTTAGGTTTAATAATAAAATTCAATTTCAAGTTTGATTATTAATTTCCTAATTTTCTTTACCTATGTATTTATTCCTTCATAAAAAATTTATTTATCAATTTAATTTCAAATATTACATAACTTATAATTATAATTATAATTATAATATATATTTATTTAAAAGAAAATTAAAAAAATATGATGTGAACAAAGTTTTGCCAAATTGACATGACTTCAGGTTGACGTGTTAAAGTCGTGCCAATTTGGCACGACTTCTGCATATGAAGTCATGCCAAGTTGGCACGACTTACCTCATTTTTGTAATTTTTTTTAAACAAACCCTATTTTGGTAAAAAAAAAAAAATAGCCCACAATGATAAAAGAACCGTAAAAAGCTATAGCCAAATAATTATAATGAGAATAAAATATCAAAATTGTGATAAACAATTATGGAAGTTAATCTTAAAAAAACGTAAAAATGAATATTTTACATAAATTCAATCCATCATGGTTAAAAGTTATTGGGTGAACTTGAGCATATTCAAGGTGTTATTCCCTTAAATATTAAAGGATATGTTTTTCAAAGTTCAAAATGGTTAGACACACGTATCTGTAAACCAATTTTTTTTTAAAGAATAAAATTTAGAAATACCAAATGCACTTGCTAGATGTATGGTTGAGGAGAATAATACTTTAAGCACAATTGAGAGAATTATAATAATAATATTATAATAATTATTATTATAATTATATTAATAAT
>Ga0123341_1005966_pt1 | contig 10950 bp, 10 predicted proteins | sample Turbeapinknodule_FD_89959 | JGI IMG/M metagenome (GOLD analysis project Ga0123341, IMG submission 89959) | Root nodule microbial communities of legume samples collected from Mexico - Turtle bean Mexico pink nodule | ecosystem: Host-associated > Plants > Roots > Nodule | place: Mexico: Nepantla...
AGCCCACTCTTAGACAACCTCTAAGCACTACCTAAGACACACTTAAAGCAAAGTAAAAGTATACATGAAATGTACATAAAAGTCTTCATCAAACACAATCTTAAAGGGGCAGCAACCATCTTCTACAGCTAAGACTACCCGACGTTCATGGTCCACATGATGGCACTCAAAGATTCACTCAAATTTCATTTCCGAGTTGAGATAATCATCCATGCTAGCCATGCCATAAAAAGAAGGCAAGGAAATCTTAGGCTCTTGAAACATAAAGTGGTGGTAGTGTGTAGTAGGTTTGGGGGGTGGTTGATAAAACTCATGATTGTGATGACTACTTCATGTGTCAGGACTAGACGGAGGGCTAGGGTGATGAATACTAGCCCGGTGAAGAGAGGAATCGTTGTGGAGACTACGAGATCGGTGCGACTTATGGTCACGGGCAAGAATTTTTTTATTTGAAATTTCAGAGAAAGAGAACATAATAAAGATTATGGAAGTAAATATTCTCGCATTTATTGCTACTGCACTATTTATTCTAGTTCCTACTGCTTTTTTTACTTACAATTTATGTAAAAACGATAAGTAAAAGTGAATAATTTCACTGAACTATAAGCTGATGAAGCAGAGTTTTAATTTCCTGTAATTGAACATCATGATTCTAAAGAGTAGTCGTGATATCAATGGAAGAAGGAGACTGTAAATTTCCATGCACACTAGAAGGATGAGATGGAGCACTCATGATGAAACCAAAACAAAACCCAAAAGAAGAGTTAGAAAACAGATAAAGAAAAGATCATAATTGAAAAAAAGGGGGAGCAATCAACAAATAAAAGAGAACAAGGGAACGCCCAAGAAAGTAAAAATAGGACCAAAACCTGCGTAGGTAAAGTTTACCGCACGAAGAAGGCACAAAGATGTCCAAAGGACCAAATGGCAAACCAAAATGAATGAAAACATATATATGTATCCAAATGCTCCTAGAACCCAAAAAAAGGGTGAGGCTAAATGCGAGAAGACAACACCTAATGTATCACAAAGACGTAAAAGGCAGGAAAAGAAAACAAGAGTCAAAGAAGACAAATAGCAAAGAATGCATGATCATGCTATATGACATCTAACAGTAATAATGCAAAGAATACTTGGAATGACCGTATCACACGACCATACGGATGCAAGACAGTAGGTCAAAAAATATTGCAAACTAGAAAATTCTTAAAACTATGAAGAGAAATAAAATACACAAAAGTCTGTGATACAGAAAAAGTCACACAGATATGAAACGGAAAAAGAGTTGTTTGGGATTTGAGGCTTGTGAAATGAAGGAAATTGAATCATCTCTTGTTACCTCATTGTCTCCGCTTGAGATTATGTCCAGAGAGCCAGGTAAACCCACTGTAAGTTGGCAACACTACACTTCTTAAGGCACCCTTCAAATTTGTATGGTATATCATGAACTCAATTATGTACAAAATGCCACAAATTTGAGGCCAAAAGATATGTACACGCTGAGAAACAAATCAACCCAAACTGGTAAAGATTTTGGTAGCACAATTTTACACAAAAAATCTCTTAAACTTTGGATGCAAAGTGTGGTCAAAATAAATTTTGCAAATCAGATAGCAAGTATGAAATTTTGGAACAACTCACAAAAAACTCCTAAAGGGAGCAAAGGATGACAAAACCACAACATAACAGTAGAAATGATGCAAGAAACACACCAAATAACGAAGAGTAGGTGAGGATACGTAGACTAGGGTAAACAAAGAAAATCACACCAAAACTGAAACAAAACAACACCAAAACTTTAATCAAACAGGTTGTGTGCATGTATAGAAAAACTCACACAGTGATCATACAGCAACAACGCAGAAGAAATGGTGACAAGATTAAACAAAAAAGTAACGTGACAATTGACATGCAATGATTGAAAACCCTAAACAACACCTAAAAGAACACAAATACAGGGTTAAATACACGAAACAACAAGAAACACAAGCAAAATCAAGAAAAATAGCAAGAACATCCCTGGTTTGGAAAGGTTGAGGTGCGAACAGTGTGTGAAAGATTTGGCACAAAATATAACCGAATAAAACTTAAGATAAACCAAGAGAATCACATACAAGACATATTAAACGGTAAAAGTGGAAAGAAAACAACAAAAGAACGAATCAAACACAAGAAAATAGTAAGAACTTACAGCAACATTGAAAAACAAAAAGGTTTTGGTAGCGGAAAGTGCTTTGATGAATGCTTCAAAGCAAATTAACCGGCTAAATTGTAAAGAAGGGATATTAAACGATGAAACATCCAAGAAAACACAAAATTCACCGATTAAAATGAAGAAAACAGCAAGAACTAGTAAAAATAGTAAAGAATACAGAGGTTGTGCAGGGAAACTGAGTGAAAAACTGTTTGATGAATGTGTGAACGAAAATAATTGCTGAAAACTAAATTTAATCGGTGGAAAACAAGAAATAAACGGTGGAAACAAGGTTTAATCGATGGAAACACAATAATTATGGACAGACAACCAAGAATAAGTATGAACCGTGGAAAACAACACTTTGATAGAAAAAAAATTGAGATAATTTTACTTAACTTGGTCGATGGATCTTAGATGCTTTGATCCACCTGATGTGAATCATGGTTCATACTAGGAATGAGAGGCAGCGAGATACATGATTGAAGTATGAAAGAAATCGAATAGATGAACATGTGTTGGCAATGGTGTATGCGTGAAGAGGAAGTTGGTGAGCCCAACCTTCCAAGAGTTTACTAGGCCTTCTAGGCTTGTGAAAAAAGAAGAGATTTGAGATAGAATAATTTCTGAATTCAGAGAACTTCATTCACAATTATATCAAATCTACATACAAAGTATTTAAGCAAAGTATTTATAGAGAAGGAGCTAGCTTGCTCCTTTAGCTACTCTAGCCCTAGGTAAGCTTGCTTATCCATTGTAGGGTTGGTGGCTTAAGGAGTGGCTTGTATCCTTTTAAGATGCTCTGGAGATCCTTGCTTATGTGATAACTGAGGATATCCTAGAGTGTCTTTTAATATCTCTTACAACATGTCTTTTCAAAAACTATCTACAAATACATCTTCTATTACAATTGCATTCTACTTTACTTATACAGATAGTGTTTTAGTCCCTTATTTAGTATGTATGATGGCTTTGGATGTTACTCCATCACAATCTTACTTTGAACATTTGAAGGTTTTCTACTAAAATCTTTGTGCAAAACTTGTCATTACTCTTGTTGAATCCAAAATCACTTATGAAAACCTTTTGAAATTTTCCAAGTTCAACAATGATTAATCATGCACATAAATCCCATGTCCCTAGGAACTTTATGAGTAGAAGGAATGGAAAGATTAAAAAGGATTTGCAAGATACTAGGAAAGAAATTTTTTATATTAATAATATGTTTGCTCAATTTTTGGAAAACTAAATTAAAACTATCAGTAAACAAAATGAGGGGTCTAATAGAAAGAAAGACCATTATCAAGATCCCTAGGTCACATGAGGAAAATAAGAAACTCATAGAAGAGATGAAGGAGTTTCTTAAAAAAGGTCAGAAACTTACAGATGGAGAAAAAGAATACGTTAGAAGAGAAAACGAGTTTAGACAAAAATTAGAATCTCTTCAAAAGAAAGAAAAAACTTCATATAAAGAAAATTGACAATAAGTAGTTTAGAATGTACATAAAAAACCACTAGAGCCTCCTCAAAATCAATTAAAAGCAAGATAACAGGGCAAGCCTTTTACCTCAATTAACATAAGAAATATTCATTATTTAGGTAAAGGACAAGATGAGTCTAACTCTTCTTCTATATCCTCTAAAGTAGAAGAGTCTAGACCCTATACTTCCCACATTGATTCTATTCACTCTTGCTCTAGTCTTATTTGATTGAAAAATGCTAATTAGCTTGGTACTACCCATAAAGAGAATATTTTTCAAAAAAATTACCAAACTCTTAAATATTCTTCTCTCATTATAGATAGTAGATCGTGTTATAACTTCAATAGTATTTGCCTGGTTAAAATTGTGAAACTCAACATAGACGCACATTTAAAATTTTATAAATTTTACCATATTAAAAAAATTAGGATCTAGTTGGGCATCAACGTGTGAAAGTCAACCTGTCGCTAGGGCACTATGAATAAAATGTTTTATGTAACATTGTTTCCTTCGAAGCTTGTGATGTTTCGTTAGAAAATGAAAATAAAAATATAAGTACTCCTTGGATAAACTCTAATACCTATTAGGTAAGGAGTACATTGACCTTGAAAGAAAGGTCTTTTTGTTGTATTTTTCTTTCTTTTGTACATATATCATTCGATTTACTGTTTGATTGTTTTTCTAGGATGGTGTTTGATCTTGAAGGAAAAACAACAAAGGCAAATAAAGGTGGCAGTCACATGGAGGTCTGATGAGAATCAAAAATACATGAAGATGACCAAGGATGATACACTTGAAGCGTCATCTCGACAAGCAAATAAAATCCTCATTAATAGGAGGAATGGACAATGGCAAAAACATTTAAAGTTCTTCTTATTAGTCTTCTCAAAAGATGAGGCTTAAGCCCAAGAAGCCTAAAGCCCAACCCATGAGGAGCAAGGTTAAGGTTTTAGGAGATGAGCATCATTGGATGTCTCTTTTTGTAATTACTTTTGAGTTTTTAGTATAACATAAAGGGAGGTGTGGATATAGATATAAGAGGTGTAAATGTACAAAGAAAAGTCACACCTTCCACGTGACATAAAAAGTAGGTGTAGGTGTAGTTTTAGGAGGTGCCAAAGTAAGAAATCAAGTCACACTTCCTTTGTGACTTGATTAGGCGCCGAATTTGAATGGTCTTGTTTTTAAATTTTTCTTTTTCATTTTCAGCCCTCTCCTACTATAAAAGAAGGTTTCATGCTCTTGTAAATTTAGATTAGAAATTTGAAGAAAGGTTACTATACTCAAATTGAGAGAGAATTGTGTGAGACTTGTTCTCCTTCATCTTGTCTCATCTTGTGAGTGTTTGGGAAGCTCCAAGTGGCAGCATTCATGCACTTATCTTGGAACAATCACCTCCAAGTGGCGTGTTCTTCCTTTCCATGACTACAACCACATAAGTTCCTTCTTGTTTCATCTCCATTTCCATTTCCGCACCAAATCTACAAATTATATTCAGTCAATTGTGTTTGTTCTTCATTTCTATTCAGTAGTTTGTGTTCTTGTTTAATTCAATCGATTCAAATATGTTTAGTTGTTGTTCTAATCGGTTAATTATCTTGTTCTTGTCTTCTTTAAGTTTCCGCATCATATATTGTTCTATTGTTGTTGTTTTGTGTGTTTTGTCTATTCAATTGTTGTGTAAGGAGATGGCACTCATGTTCATGAGTTTCGTTCATCATTTGGAAGGCATTGAACTCCATTAATATTTCCTTAAGCCTCCTTACTTTGTTCTTAAAGTGTCACAATTTAATGAATCTTCTAATCAACTCACATCAAGGTTCATCCAAGCCACCACTACCTTAAGCTAAGAGGAATGAAGCAGATGAAGCAAAGAGACATAAATTAATCCTCTTAAGCCTTGTACATACACGTATAGAGTAAAGTAGGCTTTACAACCTTGCATTCCTGGCTGAACATTTTCCAACTACACATTTTCAGCTGAGTAAAATATAAATTTTTTATTTTATTTTGAACTAGGACCAAAGAGGAAACATGGTAAGGGAGATAAACCCTTCCATATTATGCAGAACTTGGCACCAAACAAGGCATGGTCAATCCTCTAATTTAAGCTTGCTATGAAAGCTACATTAGAAGGTTGCATCAACTTCACATCACATACAATTGAACATAGGATCCAAGTTTCTCATAATAAGAATCCTCAAACATGTTTTGTTGATAATAGAAATATATAATGATAAGAGACAATAACTACCAAAACACTTTAAAATGAAGAAATAAAAAATGCTTACCATATGTTGCACATTAGACGTTAACATGAATAAGCTTAGTATCATATGGAAGTAACAAGTGATGACCATCCTGGGAAAGAGTTGTACCACAGGTCTCGTGAAGACTGTAGACGATGTCTACAAAAGAACTCAATGGACTATGCTATTAAGCGGTACACTTAACAGATGATGAGAGCATCAACAAGGCACCTGACGATGATAAAGTCATGCACATGACAGATGATGATGCGCGAATTAACAGGGAAGTTTCCAAACTTAGAATTTCAATTCCAAATATTGTTCAAATGATTATTACATGTTTTTTATACTCATTTTGATGTTGTGAAACTATTGAAAATGTTTTTCTTTAATCAAAATGAATAATTGAAACCAAGAATAGAATGTGTTTATGAAAATGATACAATGCATAATTGTATTCATAAGTATATTATGCTTTAAAATGTTTCACAATGAAATATATACAGTTTTGAGTGTTTAAAAATGGATTTCATATATAGTTGTACACATATTGATTAATTAAAATATGTATAGAAAAGTTTTGGAAAAACAGAGTGTGAGATTGATAACATGTTTTTCAAAATATATTCACAAAGAATATAAAACCAGACTAAATCTAATTGTGCTCAAATGTTTTAAATCATGTCTGGAGAGTGTTGGTAATGTTTCTGAATTTATATACGAGAATGGAAAGATTTGATAATTCATAACTAATCCAATATATTATTTTCAGCAATACCCATCTTTTAATATAGATATTATATTGATTGTTAAATTTCATAAAAGTTTTCAAAATGTATTTTAGGAACATCAAGACGCATACAAGTCAAATCCAGAGTTTCCATATTCAACGTCTTACTATGAGAAATTATGAAGTTGATGACAGATATTAGTACGATCAAGCATTAAAGCGTCATTTAGTCATTTCCTAGAGAAAGCACATGCAACTAATAGAATACAAAGGTTAGTCATAAGGTAAAGAAGTATTTAGAGCTTGTATCAGGACATTCCTAATTCAGCGTCTAATACAATGAAGATTCAGTACTATGTTCTTACTGAGTTGATTAAGGAAATTGTTCAAAGAATGAGTACGTGATGAATAAGTGAATAATTCAAGCATTTTCAAATATATCTAACAATGGTCACACAATCTCATGTGGAAAGACGCACAGATATCAACAAAGCTAAAGTTTCTTTATCAAGCGCTCAATGTGCTCTGAAAATACAACATGACAGATATTTCATTGAAGAATTAGACACAAGCATTAAAAGGTTAACGATCACATCAGATATCTGAAGGAAACAGTTCAAATTTTTTCATATACATAAATATGCACATAATCAAATCAAAGCAGAAGTTACAGTATTTAGTGTCTGACATGAAGAAGATGATGAATAGTATACAATGATGAAGGATATATATCAAATACTCAAGATTATATTATTGAAGTATAAATGTTCACATTTCGAAGTAAAGAAGAAATAAATCAAATTGCATTTAAAGTTCAAAACGCAGAAGGATCAATCAGAGTAAAGAACTTCCATATTGATGCAATTCTAGCATGATTTGCATTGTTTCCTTTGGTTTAGTTCTTTGGTGCGGAAGGTGGGGCAGATTTGTGACTTCAATGGCTGAAATTCAACCATGGATGAAGGTGAAATGAAATAGGGAAAATATGCTTAGAATATGTGAGGCAAACTTCTAAGAAAATCCTTGTTAAAACTCATACAAGTGCTAACTATGAGGGAGCTAAGAGACAACTGTGGCTGAATTTTTGCAACAACTCATTAGTCAATCAAAGATGCAAATTACATGGGCTCGGAACCTCTATCTATAGCCTAAATTGTGCCAAATATATGAAAATACTCCCCACTCATAGCTTCACAAATGGAACTCTATAATTGGAGCAAATTCTCTCCATTCATGGAGTGACAAGTGGTGGATTGTGAGTGGAAAGGATTTATGTCCATTGAGGTGCAGCCATGTGGCAGTCACAATTCCTATGTTTTTTATCCAGCTAGCCCTTCACACTTCCCTTGTTATGTGGGTTCCATCCATGCCTCCTTAGAACCCTCTCCAAAAACCCTAGACAATCAAGGGTTGCAAATAGGCTCAAAGAAGTCCAATTGTAACCGTAATTAGAATCTCTACTTCCTATTCTAATAGGCCCATATATGGCCCAAAAATAAGCCTAAATAAGGCTCGAATACAAGCCCAAATAAAGTCCTATTGTATTCCTTACAATTGTATAATACTAGGAAATTTGGAAAGAAAATTAAAAATTTATTCTCCATAAAAATAGAGTTTTCTGAACCTCTTCTTCTTCTTCCATCTCATATCCAGCGCCAATTTTCTATGTGAAGAAGAGAAGAATGAAAAGTTCAACGGTCATAATCTAAAGCCTATATAAATACCTTTAAGGTTAAGAATACTACACAATTACGCGAGATAGAGTTAAAAAGCTTACAAAACTAATTTATATTATGAGTGTGTGTAGTCTTTCTGAGAGACTATTTTACATCTACTGTTTAAAGCATTCATATTTTGGGGAGTGATCCAAACATTGTAAATCCTTCACTATGTGAAGATAACCCAGTGTGCTTCCATTATTTGTCTCTGCTTGAGAGTGTTTCTTAGGTTTTAAGAGGTCTTTGTCTTAAGGGGACATTAAGACCTGTTACCTGAAGTGGTGTAGAATACTTGTTACATGGAAAGGTGTAGAATAATTATTTCCTGGAGAGATGTAGAATACTTGTTTCCTAGAGAGGTATTGAATACTTATGTTAATAAAGGCTTTTAAGTGGTTGCTTGAGAGGACTGGACATAGCCCAAGTTGTGGTTGAACTAGTATAAATCTCGTGTGTACTTTTCTCCCTATCCTTTGTCCTTTAGATATTTTATTTTTCTTTATGATTTTGCAGGTACCCAAATTGAGTTCAAGATTTACTGAACCTGACCTTCTACAAAACATTGGACCTTCAGTTGGTATCAAAGTTAACCTCGGAGGATAGTTTTTAATAGAACATGAGGAAAAACGATCCTACAATGAACTCAATGGAATTCGAAGGACAAGTTGTTAACCGACCACTCTTGTTCAAGGGAGAGAAGTATAATCTTTGGAAGCTAAGGATGTCATCCTTTCTTGAATTTAACAATGTTGATATTTGGAGGCTAAGGATGTCAACCCATTTGCAACCCTGGACCGTTTAGGGTTTTTGGAGAGGTTTCTAAGGAGGCATGGAAGGCACCAACGTAGCAAGGGAAGTGTGAAGGGCCAACTAGACAGCCAACGTGGGAAGCATGATGCCACATGGCTGCATCTCAATGGAGAGAAATCCTCTCCACTCACAAGCCACCACTTGTGACTCCATGAATGGAGAGGATTTGCTCCAATTATAGAGTGACATTTGTCAAGCTATGAGTGGAGAGTATTTTTCATATTTTTGGCACCATTTAGGCTATAAATAGAGGTGTTCAACCCATGTATTTTCCAACTTTGATTGACTAATGAATTGCTGCACAAATTCAGCCTCAATTGTCTCTTAGCTCCCTCCTAGTAAACACTTTTGTGAGTATTTTAGCAAGGATTCTCTTAGAACTTTGTCTCACATCTTTTAAGCATATTTTCCCTATTTCATTTCACCTTCATCCATGGTTCAACTTCAGTCATAGAAGTCACAAATCTGCCCCACCTTCCACAACAAAGAACTAAACCAAAAGAAACAATGCAAATCAAGCTAGAATTGCATCAGGAACTGTTATTAGCCAGTACGACATTCAGGACAAAGTTCTCAAGAATCTCTCATTGAAATGGAGACCACATGTGATAACCCTCAGCAGTCTAAGGACTATGAAGCCATGCAATTTGAGAAATTAATATGTATCCTCATTATACATGAACAAGTTCTGCAAGGAGATAATAATAAGGTCAAAGGCAGGAATCTAGCTCTAAAAACCTCCCACCAAAGCAAGAAGATTGAATCATCCAAAGCTCTTGAAAACACTAACAATTCATCCAGATGATTAAGCGTCTGATGAAGAGGACCTTGCATTTATAACACAAAAATTCAAGAGAATATGGAAAAACAAAAGGAACTCGTGAAAGGATAGACCGTTTAGTAAAAGTGGCAAAGGTAAGCTGATAAGTTATGGCTATAACAAACCGACACATATCATATTCAAATTTCCATAGCAAGGAGAAACTAAGACGGACATGAAAACAAATTCCTTCAAGAAAAAAGGTCTAAAGTCAACTTGGGAAGACTTTGATCTATTGATAAGTGTCTAATTTCAGTAATATGCCATATTAAAATATAGGCATTTATGAGAATTTATTGCTAATTTACATATAAAATAATCCCTAATTAATGAATTTATAAATTTTTACATTTTTTATGAGCTTCATTTGAATATGAGCATTTCATTCCCAAATTTGGTGTTAATTGTAGATTTTCAGAAAGGATTGAAGATTTGGAGTCAAGGAGAATAATTTGAGCTAAAAAGAGAAAGCTGGAACCGGAACAGAAAAAGATGCAAAGAAAGATTGAGCCTTTTTTATGTTTTATCACTTAGCCCATTAGCGTGACAGAGGAAGCGACCTAACCCAAGAAAACTAGGATAAATAGGGGGCTAGAGGCTCAACCCTAGTGTGCCAGATTGATAGGAAAACACCATAGAGTGAATTGTAACCCAATTGGGAGAATGGAAGGTGCTAGAAGTATGCGTGGCTAATTCTACCCTTTCAAATTGGGAGTAATCTGCTCAAACTCTTATGTATTGTGGTGATCTCTTGTATATTAATATTCAGTTCTTGATTGATTATTGGTGATCCTGCCTGTTGACCAGAACGTTGGAACTTGCCTTGTCAAACTTGGATCGACGTGCGCACCGCTTCAACCTCCGTCCTTCGTCACGATCCACCTCAAGAACCTGCAAAAGAACAGAGCGGCGCCGCTGCGGCCGATCGCACTCCAACGCCCAAGTCAG
>Ga0123341_1005967_pt1 | contig 10949 bp, 6 predicted proteins | sample Turbeapinknodule_FD_89959 | JGI IMG/M metagenome (GOLD analysis project Ga0123341, IMG submission 89959) | Root nodule microbial communities of legume samples collected from Mexico - Turtle bean Mexico pink nodule | ecosystem: Host-associated > Plants > Roots > Nodule | place: Mexico: Nepantla...
ATTTATCTACATATATATCCAGGCCATGTATATATATATATATATATATATATACACACACACATAACCTTCTCATAAAATGCAATTTTTTTTTCTATTTTCTTTTTAGCTAAAGGTGGGAGCTTTCTCATCTTGCATGCACATAAAAGCTAAATTTTTTACATTTACAATCATAAAAACACTAGGGCCCATAGGAGATTGAAAAGAAAAATAAATAAATATTTCTTGAAGAAAACACTGACATTCATCATTGTAAAGCAGCCCAACCACATATAACAAGCTTCTTAATTTCATGCTAATGGGTTTTAATTACATCTCTCAGAAACTTGAGAAATGGTTCTGAGAATGTTGGACCACTTGCATTTCGGTTGTTGTTTGACATGAGTTATCATCACCGATCAAACTCCTGTTTCATTATTCAAAAACAAAAATGGTTACTGGAGCATATATATATATATTAGAAACTATAGATAAACTTAAAAATATAAAAAAAAATTCAAATTTTTGATGACTGAGAAAATTGTAATAGAATTATGAATCACTTACTCTCTTGGTCTAGATGCCCAGAGAGAACTAAGGGCTCGAAGACGTCCATAGTATTCTCCAATGACAATGAAACATCTTGCAGCTTGACGAACTGTGAGTAATCGACATAACTGATGAAGTGTTTGTTGCCTCAAATTATCAGCCTTCAATTCATAAATAAACATGAACCCTTCATGGAGTTAATGAATCACAAATAACACAAAAAAATAGAGTTAATCTTCCTTAAACATTATTAATATTGGTCACTCACAAGAGAAAGTGTTTGTTGTTCTAAAAAAGTACTGCAATACTTTATTAAGAACTATGGAGATTGTTATTCTGTATATAAGTAGTTAAATTAAAACTAAAACATATTAAATGTTGGCTAATCAAATAAATTTTATTCAATTACTAATCATTAAATATTGTAGAATAATTTATTTTCTACTACAATCCTGCAATTTAATAAATTAGAAATCTTCACTGTGACATTGTCTTTTTAAAATGGTAATGGTTTTCTTTTTCAACTTAGCCATCGCTTTCTAAACCAACTTCTGACTGAGACATTTAACATGGAAAAATTATATCAGATGCCCAAACCCAATATTTTGATAAACAAGTATGTTCTAACTTATAAGAAAACGAAAGCAATTCATATATATATAGGTGATGACAGATAAGATAATTTAAGTTAATTAACCAAGCTAAGTTATCTGTATATATAATTAAGCAAAAAAATCATATAAAATGGAAGCAACACATGTAAAAAATAAATGGAATATTTGGGGGCGGAATTAATTATTTTCAAGTTCAAACAAATAAAGTGATCATCAAAAGAATATTAGCTGTGATAAACATCACAAATTTGAGGTCTAAAAAAGCAAACCAAATATATGGTCTAGAAATAAAGTACCATTTCAACTGTTACTAACTAATCATGGATTTATTTCTAATCTTTATGTAGAAACAGTTAAAAGCATAATAAAGTGTCATAACTATCCTATAACTTTTTTTCAAAAGTCAAAAGAAGGTAAAAGAAGCTATTGCCTAAGTTCAATTAACATGGTTTCCATTTTCAACTATCAAGTTTATAAGCCAATTAGCATTTAAATCCCAAAAATTAAAGTGGAGAAGTCACACACATTCAAATCAAATTTTGACAAAAGCACAGGAAATCATTAGTTAAACAGAAACTGCATCTCAAACATATGTGGTAAACACATATGTCAATCTCCCAACCACATTTTGTACTTAAAAAGATATTTAATTCACCCAAGAGGAAAAAGAAAAATTTGACCAACCAAATCTGTTCAAAGAAAAAACTTGTAACTCATTTTCTAATACATTTCTTCACTGTATTCTATATATTATTGATTGAAATGTGTATGCAAAATTTAAAGTTTGTTTTACCTGACGAACAAATCCTTCAAGATTGGCTAGTTTGCTCATGGCAACGACCATTTGTTGCACACCATCAACAACTGGGCCTCCAGCAATGGTGTCCACCAGAGATTGCTGCAACTGTTCAAGGCCCTGAGAGAGTGCTTCTTCTGCTTGCTGTGATGAGTGTCTCAAGCCATACATCCCCATTATCTGTTGCTCAGCTAGTGGCTCCAATTGTTGAATCAGCATCTGACCAAAACAACAATATTAATATTAATATAGTACTATCCTATGTGTCGGTCTTGAATACAGTACAGTGCTTAAGAAATTAAGAATTATAATGTTTGATGAGTTATGTTAATGGCAATTAGTAAAATTAGTAATTATCAGCTGCAAATTTCCCTACGACATTGGAGCAGTTATTCACTGCCACAACCACTGACATGGGACAAATTACTAATAACAGTAAAGCAATGCTGTTACCGAAAAAGTTCTTTATCTCGTTCTCCAAAAAAATGATACCCTCAATTTCCAAAATCAAAAGAAAACGACTCACCCTTGAGACTTGAAGTGACCAAATAAATTAGCATGATCCTTGTCTATGCCATTAATTATCTTTACTACATTAAGCAATATATGGATTCCACAAACTTTGCACTCTTTGTCATTACTGTTATGAACACTGTTTTTATTGATTTTTTCTTTATCTAAGGGATGTATAGTGCACACACCGTGATGAGATCAGAGGGTCTAAAACCACCAATCCAGAGAAAGCAACGTTCAGCTTGGGAAGTCCACATGCCATTGATAAGGTGAAACACATCTGATTTAGCAGCCACACCCTTGACCCTGAAAATTTCATCATAGTGGGAGAGATATCCATCAACCATCACTCTCATATCACTATCTGATAAGGGTACTTGCAACCCGTTCCGGAGCTCTCCCATTAGCCTGTGGTCTTCTTCTAACCATCGTCCATATTCCATGTCAAACATTGCGGCTCCTGCTGCATAACAAAACCAGTCTTGTTACTTATCATTACTTAATCTATAATTGCTATGATTGATTATATCAATGCAATATTAAACTACAATATACTATGTGGTGCCGTTACTTTCTAGTATTGTTCTTGTATATTTTACTGTTGAAATGTTGGTTGATTTGGTGACCAGTGCAATGTGACCACTAATGAAACACTAGGCACTATTTTAATTCCTTGCATAGATAAATTGATTAATCATAACATATAGTGCATTTCCTTTTCATTAGAAAGTGTGTTTCTATTTATAAGGATTTAAAATGAATTATTATTTTACCATAGGTCCAAAAGAGCAGTATCAGAATGGAATAATTCTCTTCTCTGAAAAGCCGAAGCATGTAAAGTGGCTTTTATAGTTTATATATGTTATGAAAAGGTCGTATATCTAGACATACAATATGTTAGCATTATCAAATTCAAAACATAAACTTTTGATTTTATTATTCAAACCCGAATTATCTAGCCACAGATTTTGGTCAAATGCAGAGATTTCATTAAAATTTGAACCAGGATATCAAAAAATTGAACTTTGAATTTTATTTGGTATTCCAAAGATGTGTTTCTCAGTTTGGGGAATTAGAAAATGGCACTCCATTTCAAATCAGCAAGATAAACTCACCAGAGCTTACATTGCCTCCAACACCACCACAATCCACGAACAAGCCCTACAAATTAACAACTCAAATAATAATCATCAAAAGTAAAAAAAAAAAAGTTAAATATAAAATAAAATGTAATACATTACTACAGAACCTGAGAGCGTGCTCTTTGGAGTTCTTGTTCTATCTGGGTAAGCTTTAATCTACTTGATTCTAGTTGCTGCACATAAGCCTGTTCCATACACAAAAGGAAAATGCAGTAAATTATAGATCTCTTTTGCAGTTTCCACTTTCTGCGATATTATACATGTTCATTTCTCAACAACTAATTGAGTTTGTACACAATTTGTAGGACACACCTTTTTCCTGAGACGGCTTTTCCTTGCAGCCTCTCTGTTTTGAGCTAAACGTCTTAGAGTCTGAGGATAGCAACAAAATCTTACTTTAGATTCTATGTAAAACCTCATAATGAAAAAATAGAGAGAAAAAGAAAGAGTTCGGAAAACTAGTTAATAACCTTTGCATCAAGTGGTTTCTCTGATGTTGAACCAGCTCCCTTTCTCTGCAAGGATCCAAAAAACATTATTTAAAAGACATTGATGATTTCAGAAGGAAAAGAAATGAAAATAGTGAGATGCAGAGAGAATGTTAATTTGCTCAGCACATTGTAGAACTTAGGACTACAAACCAGAAAATGTGACATATTAGTAACCAAATAAATGAGAGAGGCAAAGAAGAAACTGTTAAATATTACTCAACTTCATCCCATCTATCTGAGTTTTAGTAAAAACAAAAGTGTTAAACTCTTAATCCAAAACAAAACATGACACATAAGTGCTCACTCTGGGAAGCATTTCTGAATCCTGAGGTCCCTTGGGCCATTTCTCTAGAGTCATGCAATCATCAATATGATATGGGTAGCAAAAAGCATCGTTACCATCCATTGTTTTGGTGTATACTTTGGTTTAGATTTCGAACTCCAAATTTGACTCTAGAGAAGAACACAAGTTTTCTCTATATTGAGCCAAGTGAGGGGGTCACTTTAATGAGAAGCGTTGATAAGTACTGAAAAGATTCTCAATTTGTTTTTTGTTCGTACTTTGTCCACATCTCTCTCAGTATATCTCTATCATATTTCATGTCAGACATTCATCAGAAAATCGTTCAGGAATCAGGAAAACTCTGTGTTCATTTGATTTTCTGAAAGCTGTTGGGATCTGTGCCTTCTCTGTGAAGATACAAGAAAGAGAGAGAGAGAGAGAGAGAGAGAGAGAGAGAGGAAGAGGAGGGACAGATCAAAACAGTAAAAATAGCATTTAAAAGGCCAACTTTCCCCAAGTTTTGGGGATATGGAAAGAGAGAACTGAGAGATTAACAGTGAAAAACAGTGGTTTAATGACCTTTCTTGAGGTCTAGACCCTATGGAGAGACCAACTGGAGTTTAGTCTCCTGGAAAGACTACTTTATAACATGGTGAATTAAGATTCAGATAAAAGTGCTCATATTTAGTAAATGATGGTATTTTCAATAAGATTGCTTCAAAAAACTATTTTGAGACAAAAAAGAAAAGAGACCCTGAATGAGAGAGACCTTTTCTTGTGATTTGGCTGCTGATTGATTCTGTGAAGAGGCTGTTCTTGCGGCATCGCTTGCCATATCCTGTTGAAGTTGCTGTCTGTGCTGCAGATGCTGCTGATCAAAAGCCTGGTGATCTGAAGAAGATGCCTTTTTACTCATGGGAGATTCTGCCTCAAAGGGGGGCTCAGTTTTGCTGGAAAGACCTGAATCAGTGCTTTCCCCTCCTGACTTTGAACCACCCTGTACGTGGAAAGCCACCAAATTTTGTTGATTCAGATAATTCAACTAAAAAATGAAAATCACCTCACATATTTGCTATCAGAGCCGGTATAGAAGAAATAATATCAAATTACAAGGCTGGGGATTTGGAGAATATCATTTTCACAATAAAAGGAATATAAAAATATTGAGATTTCTTGAACTTGTAAGCATAAGCAATTAAGCATGTTTAAATAAATGGTCAAAGATGGAGAAGTAGGAGACTAGTACTCTTGGGGTTTGTTGGAATCTCATTGGCCATGAAGGGAACATTTCCAGTGTAGCTGCAGGTCTGGCTGTGAATAAAGCTGCAAGAATCACAAAAGCAAAATCTCAAGAGGATCACCAACCGAAGGGGTTGAAGATTACCAAAATAAAGACTAGAGGACTTTCAATTATAACAACAACAAAAAGGCAGAGGAACCTAATCCAACTTTTCATCAGTTATGGAGTCAGTAAATCATGCAAAGGAGGTCAGTTTCTAAGATTGTAACCCCACGCCATCCAAGTCTATTGTCTCAGAATCATTATTGTATCGGAAATGGTAACCCCCCCACTGCGCATTCTTTAGACATATTCAAACTTCTTATCCTTCACCCCCCACCAGCTCTTTTTCTCTCTATGCTTTTGGAAAGAGTTGGTTATGCTTATCTAACGTCAGAAAAAAAAAGCACAAGGGATGAAAACGGAAACATACATGCTTTGCTATCATCATTTCTACCCTTAACTCCATGCAGAACAATTGCTTCCTCCAGCTCCCCAAAATCAAAAGCAGATCCTTGATTGCTAAGAAACAAAACAAAACAGAACAAAATAAATTTGAACAAACCAATCATATTTGTGAAATGAATTGAACAATGAATCACCAAAATATATTCCTAAGCAATTTAGCTATGCCTACAAAGTCAAAGGATGATGTTATTGAAGAATACATTAAGCTTGATACTGGAGTGTTAATTCCATTAAGCACTCCATAAGGGATGTGGTGACTTGAAGGTCCCGACTCAGACAAACCAAGTTCTCCTATTCTGTGGCTCGCCATGCAAACCTTTTTTAGACCATTATCATCTTCCTCTGAAGCCGAAACATTGTTGTAATTCAAATGGAATTTACATGAAAAAAAAGGTGGTGTTGCTCTGGCATGAATTACTAGAGCTCGGGAATTTTGAAAAGTGGTATATATATGGTGTCATGTGTTGTGTTTAGTGTTTACCTTACCTCTCTATGTGTGTGTTTTGGATAAATATGAGTCTAAATTGAGAAGGTCATAGAGCAGCGAAAGATCAAGGCTTTCTTGTCAAAGTAATATCTAATCTATATGTTGTAAGTTGGCACAAGAGGGTCCAGTCTTTTTCTCAGATATGATCCTCTTTGCAACTTTTTATCTCTCATGGGGTGTCTCTATCTCTTTCTTTTCTCCTTCTCAATGAAGAAACCTGATTGATTAGTCTCTTTGGCTTGCTTTATGGCTGTCCCTTGTTGAAAACATTTCAGATTGAGAAACTCATTCTGTGGTACCCAATATGTTGTCCCAGCAAACTTGTCTCATGCTCTCTTTGGAGTTTGGACTTGTGGGGCTTCAGAGGTGGCTCAACCAGAAAATTTGAATAAAACCAAATGAAATAATAAATTTGAATAGGTGGGGTCTGCTGCAGGAACCCACTAGATCACTGACTCCTACTCCACTCTCTCTCTCTTCTAACCGCCTGTGTTTTCTTATTGGTTCAATTTTAAGCTGAATGTACTTAAAAACAAGCCAGGACTCATGTATTTTCATGTGAGATGTGAGACCAAGTTGAACACAATAAATTCATTGAACTCATGCATGAGATCAAGTTTTCTTTCCTATTGAAATTTGTCTGACTAAAAGGACCGAAATTAAAAGCTAAAGGTGTATTTTCACTTTCTTTTTTACTGTTGTTGGAGTGACTTATTTTACTCTTACAAATAAAATAAACAAAAAAACTTGCTCATACCAATTCAACCAAAACACATTAGAATAATAGACAATAAGCTTAACCACTTTGTGTATTTAATCCAAGCTCTTTGATGGATTTGTTTGGTGTTATCCCCCTTTGTTGAGGGGTCAACATCCATTCCCTGTCATCACCTAAACCATGCCACGTTAAGATTCTTTTCTACTTATAGTTATACAAATCTGTTTTCAGAGCAAAATTGTCCAAAGGGTAATCTAAAATTACTAACAACTTGATTTTATTATAATTTGTTAATTTGTACATACTAAACCCATCACTCCAACCTAATTTGTATCAGACCATCCTTCCTAACTCTCAGAGTTTGTGTGGTAAGTTTAACTGCTAATCTTTCAAATTCTAACTACCCTATAGATAGAGAGAGGTGTTATGACACAGACTGCTGATATAAAATAAAAGGCACATAGCAAGGCAAAAGAGGATTATTTCAACAAATTCTAATTCTACATACTTTTAGGTAATGGACCCATAATCTATAATATATCATAAAAGAGGTAACAGCAATATTTTTAAATTGTGCTCATCTAACCCCTTTTGCAAATAATAAGACTTTATGATGCCAAATTACCAATGATTGATCTTAAAAAAATTGGTTTGGCTCAAAATATAAATTCTTCTTAATATTTTAAGGATACAAACTTTTGTTTCAACAAATCTGTCTTTGAGAAGATTTAAGATAACACATCATTACACGAACCTGTCATTACTTAAGCCGTAATTTTTTGAGTTTTCCTGTCAAAAAGGTGATAGTTCTGGATCAAAATCATAAGAATTAATTATTCTTTTGTTGATTATGTTTCGACTATTATGTTGAGTCATGGTTTGTCGGCTAAGCAAATTCTAACTGAAAGTTCTTTTTGGTAATATTTGTTTATAGTATTTTTGGGATTATAGTTGGACCATTTTGCATTTCAGTCTAAATTTGCATCGATACCAATGTTGAACATATGTACCATTGCTTTTCATTCTTTATAGGTGAATGACCATTGACAGATCAAACTTATGTAAGAGTTGACAGAGGACTAATAATCCACCATATATGCCAAGAAAAATCTTGGGTATCAATGATTAGCAACGGACCCATAGGGTCAAGAATAGAAATTTGTATTGAGTACTGTACTAATCATTAATGGTACCTGCTAAATTCACTTAATCAAACCTGGAGCCACTCACAAAGAATAGTATTAATGTTGCAATTGTAGTTTATTAGTCCAATTAGCCATTTTAGTTTACTAATGAGTTAGATGGTAACAGTTGATTTTCTATATTAAGAAAGCATTGTCATCTTTTGGCTTTGGATTCCTAAAGCACTCACTTAAAAAAAACAAATGTAAGTAGCTTGAAGGATAACAAATAAAACAATAAATAATAAACACAGTTAGCTTTAAAAGGAGTTAAACTGAATAATACTTGGTTCTTAATTCTATATGGTAATGTAAGTTTGAAACTAAGGAACCCTTTAAGCTTGTTTGTTATGTAATCCATTAACCCACTTTTATAATATGCAAGATAAAGACTATAACGTTGTCAATATTTTCATTAGTTATGGACAAAATTTCATTAACTAAATATTTTCTTCTTAATTAGAATATTTTAACCATTTTCTAATTACTATTTTAATTCGATCAAGTCAAGTATATCTGGACCAAGTTGAGTCTACCCAGATCCAATAGAGTCAAGTTGGTTTGGGCAAGCTGAGCCAATCCAGACCAAGGTCAAGCTGAGTCTACACAATCCAATCGAGTCAAGTTGGTCTAGGTAAGCTGAGTCAATCCGGATTAAGGTCAAGTTGAGTCAATCTGGACCAATATCAAACTGAGTCAACCAAGATTCAAGTCGAGCAAAATCAAGACAAGTACATATTTACTCAAGTCGGAACAGGTTCACATTTATCTGAGTCAAGGTTATCCCACGTTCAACAGGGTTAAACTAGGCTTAAGTGGATCCTAGCCCGATCAAGTTGGGCGTAACTTTATCAAGATTAGATAAGCCAAACTCAGATCAAGCCTAATTGGGCTAGGCCCAATCAAACCAAATCAGCATAAACCCAATCAAGTGAAGTCAGTGCAAATCTAAGTCAAATCGAATCGAAGTTAAATCTATAATCACGTTCAACCAAATTATAGACCAAAATTTGAAAAATTTAAATTATTACCGTCTAAATTTAAAATATTTAATTTTAAATAATCCAATTACTGCAATAAAATTTTAAATTTCTTTCAAAATTCCTTATCTAAACAAAATATTTTTATCATAAAACATTTAAATTCTCTTAAAAAACGAATTACCTTTGTCAAGATTAGATAAGCCAAACTCAGATCAAGCCTAATTGGGTTAGGCCCAATCAAACCAAATCAGCATAAACCCAATCAAGTCAAGCATAAACCCAATCAAGTCAATGCAAATCTAAGTCAAATCGAATCCAAGTTAAATCTATAATCACGTTCAACCAAATTATAGACCAAAATATGAAAAATTTAAATTATTACCTTATAAATTTAAAATATTTAATTTTAAATAATCTAATTACTGCAATAAAATTTTAAATTTCTTTCAAAATTCCTTATCTAAACAAAATATTTTTATCATAAAACATATAAATTCTCTTAAAAAACGAATTACCTTTGCCCTATCCAAACAGTGTTAAGATAAATATTATATTATTAGTCAATCCAAAATGATGAACCCAGGGCCCATAACTGTCCAATTAATAAGCTTTGGCTATTTATTCTATCAACTAAACAGCTAATTTCTCAAATCAGACTCGTCTACATTGACTCTCATTTTTGTGTGCGCTCGCTAATGGTTAGCTGTCACTTTTTATACAACACAAATTTATAAGTGGTGACAAAATTATAGATGAAAATGAAAAGATAAAAAGGAGATAAATGATAATTAGAATAAGAAAAACTACATCAATGCAAGGTATTATGCATATAGTTACGTTAGTATAGCATTTCTATTTAACAAAATCAGAGTATATCAACAAACAATATTTCTTCGGTCACTCTATTCATGATGCATTAATATATATATAAACTTGACGAGGAGGGAAGTGGTAGTTGTGGGTTATCTCTTTCTTTGGCCAAATAATTTTACTAGTTTGAACGTTTATTAGTGACGTTCAAAATGAGTTATACATCGCCACTTTCCTAATTTCTATTTAACAAAAGTGTCAATTTTGACAGATGACAAGTTCTTATAGTTGTTTATTGATTAGAGTTTATCTTGTTCTTTCTAGTTTCATCAGTACCAAGCAATTTATCAATGTTATCATCAACTCAACTAAATTGGAAAGATAAGTATCTGATAATCCTCAAGTTGTCATAGTAGTAGGCTTGGGACAATAAAATGAAATGGACTTTTGACATAACCTATCAGAATTAACATTTAGTGGAGAAATAAAAAACAATTACAAGTTCCAAGACTTTCAAACTTAAACAAAATAGTTAATGAGGTATTTAAGCTCTTTTTTTTTATGGCAAGGAATTGGAATCGTAGAGTCGATATTATAATTATATTTAGATGTTCTCTAATTAAATTTAAAAAAAAAAAAAAAAAAAAACCCATTTA
>Ga0123341_1005969_pt1 | contig 10949 bp, 8 predicted proteins | sample Turbeapinknodule_FD_89959 | JGI IMG/M metagenome (GOLD analysis project Ga0123341, IMG submission 89959) | Root nodule microbial communities of legume samples collected from Mexico - Turtle bean Mexico pink nodule | ecosystem: Host-associated > Plants > Roots > Nodule | place: Mexico: Nepantla...
TCTATCACTTTCACTTGGACTAGAAGAATGAGAAGACATGTTGAAAGTTATGTGTTAGAAGCAATTTACCAAAAGAAAGATAGGTGGAGTACCGTAGGTAGATTCCCAGGAAAGGGAGGTGGATCACTTGGATCACTTAAGTAAAAAGCCTTTCCTAGCCAGATTCTATTCCATAATACTTTCACAAAACCTTCTCTAAGTAATTCACTTAGAGCACAATCAAAGATGAAAACGAAGTTTTATGCAAGAAAACAATGCAAAGCAATAAAACACCCAAATGAAAATCTATATCTAGAAAGCTTTAAACTAGGTGTTTCCTAAGATGAGACTTCTTGGAACTTGGAACCTTGAAGACACACTCACTGTCTAAGACGAAATTAATCCAGTAATTGTTCAAGGTTTTGCAAAATACAACTCAAAGAAATACAATGAAAATCAACAAATTTTGAGGCACAAAATTTAAGACCTATTTTATGCACTCCTTCACTTTGTAGCTCCTTTGTGTATTTTTTTTATGCTAGCTTGCTGTTGTCCCTTGTTATACCTCCTTAGGATATTCAACTTTTAATGTTCAAATCTGCACCTCTTTAGTGATATAGCTCTCACCAAAAATTTCAGCTCCGCTACTCACCAAAGCACTTTTTAAGTTGCTTCCACCAAAAAAAGGTCAAACAAGTTTAAAGCAACAAAAGTAAATTTAAAAAAAAGGACCACAACAAAGGGAATTGATATATGACAAGACTTGAAAGAGTATTCCATAAAATTGACAAGCAAAAAAATTAAGGTACACAAGAAAAGGTAGTACTCAAATTGAAACCTAGAGAATGCTACTAGACTTGGATGAAAAAAAACAAAAACAACACTACTGGAATTTGGTGTAAAATTTGCGTGCCTTTCAAAATTTATGTTGAGCCAAATACTTCAAGTTTGAATGTGAAATTTAAACCAGAGAAAACTCAATGTCTTAGCTCAAATCACTGCCGCTTCACTTTTTTTCAGAGTCAGAATTTTGCTCTCTATTCGTTTTTCATTTATCATTTTTTTGTATTTTGATTTTGCTACACTTTTTTTAACACCTCAAACTATTTAAATACAAAATCTTAGAATTTTTCACCAACGTAATTAATTTTCATAAACGTTTTCAGCCAGCACAAAATCAGTAAAACAGAGGTTGTATAGAACTAGCACACAAGCATGAACTCAAATCTGGAAAAATAAAATGCGCCAGAAGCTCTAATTCAGAAATATAAAACTGCACTCAAATTAAAATCAAGCAACCAAAATTAGCAACAAAAGTATTACATGGAATTTATGACAATTTTGGATGCACATGACATTGACAAAACTTGTATGGATTAAAAAAATTAAAATGATTCAAACCAAATAGATTGCACTAATTAAAAACATCAATAAGACTCAAATAAAGCAAAAAAAAAACAGCATACTCAATGGAATCCTAAAACAATGTAAAACCGGAAGCTCAAGAACAAATTGAACCAAATGCACCGAGTAAAATTTTTCAAACAACAACTCAAACTAAAATTGAAATTAAAAACAACAAGACATTCAAGAACATGATGAACAACATGGAAATAAGAACAACACAAAAATTAAAAGAAGAGTAGGCACACTTAGCTCTTGAAGAACCTTGGCTCTAGATACCAAATGATGGAATGTGCCTTCATGACCGAATTCTTTGATTTAATTTTGGAGAGGATTGGCAGAAGCTTCAATGGATGAGATGAACAAGGATGGCTCATATAGAGCTATGAATTCATTGAAGGTGCATGATAGGTAGGAAGAGTTTTTGGTTGGGCCATATCACTTGAGCTAGGTGAAGAAGAAGATTAAAGTGTCTATCCTAGAGAGGCAAGACAAGGGAATGAGAAAGGCTAACAACTTTGGTAGCAATTTCACTCATTCATTAATCTTGCAAAACATGAGCCAAGCACCTCTACTTAAAGGTTTTGAGGTCCGATCATGCATTACAAAATAGGTGGTAAATTCAAATGGAAATTGGTTTGAAAGTGGCGCCTAAACTGAGCTCACAAGGCAAGCATGACAAAGTGTGCTCCACGTGACTCTTTTAGGTCTAAAGGACTGGCCTAGGTTAATTAGGAGGTTTCTAGAAACCCTAATTTAACCTAGGTTAGTTTTTAGATGCCTAAATCCAACCCTAATTATAATCAAGAAAAGTTACAAGTAAAATTCCTATTATACACTAGGTTTATGGTCTTTTTGAACATGTATAGGAAAGTTTCTCTGCCATCAGTAGCAGAGTCCCACTATTCTTGAATCTTCCTTGCCATTGACCTAGTTGTTGGGCCTGAACTTGGGCCCGAGCTTGACCTTCTTCCATCAGTCATTATATAACTTAATTAGTTATTAAGGAAATCATATATTAGTTATCATATGATATAATTAGTTATTATGTGACATAATTAGTTGATTGAATAGACTTAATTAGGTTTTATATTCCTTTTTAGTAGTTACAATTTTGTTTGTATATATATATATATATATTTACCACACTCCTTCAATGAGAATTAATCCCATTTGAAACCAATCTCTTTATTCTTGACATGGTATCAGGGCAAGATCTTGGTGCTTTTGATTATTTAAATTTTCATACTTTCTAAAAACACCTATATTGCCATGGTAGACGATTCGAAGGGTTCTGGATCAGATATCAAAACTACTGATCCCTCACACCCGTTCTATATTCATCATTCAGATCAACCAGATCATGTTTTGGTTCCTATCAAATCAAATGGCATCAACTATCAACCCACAACAAAAACGACAGAATCCCAGGAAGTGTGTGATTCAACTTCTTATAGTGAAGTATAAGGATTTACCGCGAAGCATATTCAAAAATTTCCAGAACCAATCAATGCATTAAATCAAAATAATTTTGGTAATGTTGACGCATACGCAAATGGCGCAGTTTTGGTTCCATCGGCTCTTGTGTCTGTTAATTCTAGTAGCGCATGTTCTTGGATTTTGGATACTGGCGCCACAAATCACATTGTTTCCTACATGTCTCTTTTAATTCAACCCAAATCTTCCAATATTATAAGTGTCAATTTACCGAATGGTGTTACGACATAAGTCACACACATTGGCTCCATTATTTTTAATCCCAAACTCACTTAAAAATGTCCTATGTGTCCCATCTTTTAACTTGAACTTGGTCAGCCAACAAACTCACAAAAGACCTTAATTGCTACATTCTATTCTTTTCTGAATTTTGTATTTTGCAAGACCTGGTTTCGGGGAAGATGATTGGCTTGGGTACACAGTGTGGTGGTCTATACTACGTGCATCCATCAAAGAATAAATCGACTATTTTCCATGTATCTCAGCCATTCGACTTATGCCATTTACGCCTAAGTCATCCCTCTTTTTCTTGTTTTAAATTAATGTCACATTTGATCATCCTAAAGAACCAAGAAATAATTGTACAATTTGTCCAAAGGCTAAGCAGACACACTTACCTTTTCCCAAAAGCTTAATAACTACAAAATTTCCTTTTTCACTTTTACATTGTGATGTCTGGAATGCTCATATAATTTCCTTTTTCTCGTTGAACATGGATTTTTCTCATGCATCATAAATCAGAGACACAATTTTTATTAACTAATTTCATACAATTCGTCAAAACTCAATTTCAAACAAATGCTCAAATGATACGAGTGGATAATGACACAAAATTTATTCCTCTTCACAGTTTTCTTCAAAATAAAGGAATCGAGCTCCAAAATTCTTGCATTCACACTCCACAACAAAATGGAGTTGTTGAACGAAAACATCGACACATTTTGAATGTTGCTCGTTCTCTCCTGTTTCAATCAAATGCCCCACTTGAATTTTGGGGGGAATGTGTCTTAATTGCAGTTTACCTCATAAACTGAATTCCAAACCATTGTTATCCAATAAATCTCCATTTGAGGTCTTATATAACTGCCCTCATTCTCTTGCACATTTACGGGTCTTTGGTTGTGAATGTTACACGACCAATGTTCACCCTAAACAAAAATTTGACCCTCGTACATTTATTTGTGTCTTCATGGGGTATCCACATGGTCAAAAGGGGTATAATTTTTTTGATTTACAAACCAAAAATATATCCATAAATCGTGATGTATATCTTTAAGAAAATAATTTTCCTTTTCATTCCAAATCTTTTCAGTTTCCTCAAAATTCATTACCATATTTTCCTCTACCTCTAAACATTTCCTTCGATACACCGATTCAACCGATATCCTCTCCTAATTTTTCTCCCAATTCCACTTTTCCTTTACGTGATCACTATCCCGAATCACCTACACCTTCCTCTGATGTCGTTATTCCATAATCCTCATCCCTAGAAACAGCCATACCATCCTCATCTCATTCTCCATTTCCTACTCTGTCTTCTTCCTCACCTTTCGCGACGTCAGAACCTTCCAATCTGTCACCAATTTCGACCCTCGATGAACCTCCTCACCGTCGTTCCACTCATCATAGTCAACCTCCTGCATGGCAAAAAGACTATGACATGTCTTCCGACATTAATCATTCTTCGAAGTAATCAAGTTGTCGTAAAGGTACAAGGTATCCCTTTTCTTCTCATTTGTCTGTTTTTCATTTTTCTCCTTATCACCGTGCCTTTTTAGCCCTCTTAACAACACAAAAAGAACCATCATCCTTCAAGCAAGCTAACCGTGATCCACTTTGGCACCAAGCCATGTCTGTTGAACTTCAAGCTCTCGAACGCAACAACACATGGAAAATGGTTTCTCTTCCATCGGGGCACAAACCAATCGGCTGTCGCTAGGTATATAAAATCAAGTATAATTCTAATGGGACCATTGAACGATATAAAGCTCGTTTGGTCGCCAAGGGCTTCACCCAGGTTGGAGGTATAACCTATAAGGAAACTTTTTCTCCTACTATTGATGATCATATATTTATTCACATTTAATCGCTTTAATAATAGATTATTGAACTATAATAATAAATAAATCCATTGTTTTAATTTAGATTCATATAATTGGGTTTATTTGGGCTTTAACTATTATTATTGTTAACTTTGTGTTTTTAGAGTAAATTATCCGGAGGAAGCATCTACCTTTGTGAATGGGCCAAATATGCAAAAGTCCAAGTTGCTTCTTTAACCAAAATAGGAAACAAATTACGAGGAGAAGAAAGAGAAAATAAAATCTACAATATCTCAGAAACAGAATTGGGAGCAAATCTTCTGCAAAATACAATAATTCTGGAAAGTTGGAAACTGTTAACAAAATATAAACTACAATATTTCCGAAGATCCTTGGAGCAGAAAAGCCTATAAAAGGACACAAGCATCAAGGAGAAAAGGGATAACTTCATAGGGTTTTCTTAATTTCTTTTCTTCTTTGTAATTCTTTTGTTTTGCCTCCGCATGGAAGGCTAAACCTTTTTGGTTGATTCTTTTGTAATTGAGTTCTAAGGTTTTGTTCAATAAAAGTTTCGATTTTTAATTCTCTATAGTAGTTGTTTTAATAGTCTAATCTTCTGAAAAATTGGTTTTTGTGAGATGTTGTACTTGAACGCATGATTGAGAGTCTTCCTTATCTTAAACTTTGGTTTATTCATTAGTTCGCATTGTTCTAATTAATTTCTTGGGTGCATGATTCAAGAGAGAGGAGGTAAGCATTCCCATGGAGTATACACATGGAACAAAGTGGGTATTGATTAAACCAGTAGACGCATGTTTTATTGGTGAGTTTCAGTTGAATTAGATTGACGCATGTTCAATCTGGTTTAACTATGTTGGAGGATTGAGAAAAGATTAATCTTTAGAGAACCTGTGAAGAATTCAATGGTGGAAGAACTTGGGGATCAACCGCTTTTTATTTGTTGTTTCAAATCTCTTTTATATTTCCCGCATAACTATCTCAATCCTCTTTTTATTATTATTGTTATTACTAACTTTTCATTGCTTGCAAATGGATTTTAAACACTGATTTACTAATTTTACTATTGGATTCGTTGGGAGACGACTTGGGGTCATCTGACCACAATTATACTATCATCTCTTTAGCGTTAGACAAGTCTACGCTGGAATCATGTTTATTTTGACAACATTCTTCGTTGTTTATTAACGGCTTCCCGCAACTGGTATACCCATCAACTTGATGTGCACAATGCATTCCTTCCTGGGATATTACTAGAAGAGGTGTATATGACTTCACCACCTGGTCTTCGTCGACAAGGGGAGAATCTGGTATGTCGACTTCACAAATCTATTTATGGTTTAAAACAAGCATCACGAAATTGGTTCTCAACCTTTTCAACTACTGTTAAATCTGCTGGTTTCATACAATCAAAGGCGGATTATTCACTTTTTACTAAACCTCAAGGTAAAAAGTTTACTGTTATTCTCATTTACGTTGCTCAAAAGTCATATGCTCAAACATTTTCTTATTAAAGACCTCAGTGAATCTCGGGATAGAATTCTCTCTGTCTAAAAGAGGGATCTTTATGTCTCAAGGAAAATATGCATTGGATATTTTACAAGACACAGGATTATCAGGTGTGAAGCCAGAAAAATTTCCAATGGAGCAATACTTCATAATCCGAGCAAGTATCGGAAACTGGTTGACAGTTACCAAGGTCTTAGATATATTAAAGGGATGTCAGGTCAAGGTTTTTTCCTACCATATGAAAATAATTTAACTCTTAATGCATATTGTGATTAAGGTTGGGGAAAATGTTGTACTACAAGGCATTCTGTTTCTGGTTACTGTGTTTTTCTCAAATCATCACTCATGTCTTGGAAATCGAAGAAACAAACGAATGTATCACGTTCGTCGGCAGAAGCATAATAAAGAGCATGGAAAATACTTGTCTGGAATTGGCTTGGTTGAGATATATACTTCAGAATTTGAAGGTTGAATTGCACAAACCGACTTTGTCATTTTGTGATAATCAAGCAACTTACATATTGCAACTAATCCAATTTTTCACAAATGTACAAAACACATTGAGAATGATTGTCATATAGTTTGGGGAAAGTTTCAAGAAAGTGAGATTCATCCATGTTATGTTTCTACAATGATGCAGTTGACAGACATTTTTACAAAAGCGCTTAACAAAAAGCAATTTGAATTTTTATGCAGCAAGTTAGGAGTTCTTGATGTGCACTCTCCAACTTGAGAAAAATATCAAGGATTATATCAGTTATCTTGATATTATTAGTCATTATATGACTTAATTAATTATTAAGAAAATTATATATCAGTTATCATATGATATAATTAGTTATTATGTGATAATTAATTGATTGAATAGACTTAATTAGGTTTTATATTTTTTTTCAATAATTACAATATTATTTGTATATATATATACCACACTCCTTTAATAAAAATTAATCCCATCTAAAACCAATCTATTTATTCTTCGCAGGCATTAAACATGGAAAAATGGATCTATCTTAAACACATTCGTTAAATAACGTATTTTTATGCTGTTAAATTTGTATAAAGCCAAATAACAACTCTGCATCCGTTGTGCGACATTGGGTCCCCCACTGACAACCTTAATTATTACTTATTGTCTTCAAAAGCTCATAAAATTTTATCATTTGTGGTTTTTTCTGCGGTCAAAATCTGTCCCACGTTTTGTTTGAATAATCAATCCCCTTTAGTGGCACTTCATCTATGAGCATTAAAAGTGATGCTATTTTTATTTTTCAACATATTCAGTGAAGGCTCTAGGAACCAACCTAATAAAAAAGCTTAAGGCCTTGATTCTTTGAAAGAAATTGCACCACTAAGTTTTTTTCAATGGTTTGCCATTGACGACATAGCTTTGAGCCCAAGTAGGGTCTTGTAGTTGCATGAATGTTAGAAGTGGCATCTTTTACCAAAGTTGCTTTCGAGCTTTCTTTAAATTTTTTTGACAAACTTTGTTGTTCCATCACTTTTGGTTCCGTGTCTTTTCCTCGGTATGATGAAGATACTTTGTTTTTTAGAAAATGCTTTAGTGCATTCTATTTTCCACATTCTCATGTTTAATACTTTGTTACTATCAAACGAAATTCCGTTGTAGTTTCACTAATAAAAGCCAACCAAACTATTCAATGAACTCGTGTATGATGAAACTTTATTCAATCATATAAAATATTAATAATCACATATTATTTCTTTCTATTTTTCTTATTTTCATAACATAAAAAATATATATACATAGATAGGGTAACAATATTGGTTTAATCCCAAAAATAATATAAAAATATAAGTTTATTTTTCCCAATTTCTATGTTGACATGCAACAAAAAGAAACAAAAAAGTTTAGATCTAATTTATCAATTTAATATTTTTTTTATATTGTACTTCTATATACTTATAGAGCCTAAATAGTACATGAAACTGAATATAACAATTGTTTTTTTTTTCTCGGTCACTCTTCCATTGTCCTTCTTGTACTCGCTCTTTTGTGTCCAGTTGAGAGTTGATCCGTAAAAGGTTATTCGACGATCAAATAAGTACTCTATATAAGAGTATATTATGTATTTGATGAGAACGTATCTTATTCCTTTGTAGAGAGTATATTTATAGTATTTGGTCATGGACCCTCTGTTATGATGGGTCGAATCTATCAAATATCAGTGTTAACTTATTTCTATACGGAGGTTCCTGATTTTTCGAGACGTTACCCGGATTTCCCTAATTCTTAGAGAGTCTATGCAACTGTCTTAATTGTTATTTATTATAACTGTTTTAAATGTATTCTAACCTAATCGATCGGTTACCAAAGCCAAGTGACATGACTTCTCCGATACCGATTGGTACATATATGTTTTACCAACTATTTTTGTCTTTTTTTATTTAGTGTGTTTTACTAATTTTACAAAAAAAAATTATGGGTTAATCCGACTTATTTTCAAAGTCTTTGGTAGGGTAAGTTAACTCACTTTATCTTAAACCTGGGTTTAGTGAATACTGTGATCTATGATGGAGTTACTTTTATAATTAAAAATGTCTATGGGTGCTATGGACTGCAAATTAGAAGAATTCTACTCTTTTTTGTTTGGTAAATGAAGAAGAATTTGTAATAATGGGCAAGGGTGACATCTTTTCTGTTGGAGAAATCTTCATGTAATTAGTCGTTTTGATCACATTTTTTATGCTAATTGAATACTTAACCAATATAGTGATAATATAATAATAATGAAATAAACGAAAAACGTAAGACATGGTAAATGTGACTAAATTAATAAGGACAATGTCTTTAATCAATAATAAAATAATGAAATATCTGTTATTATAAATATTTATAGGTCCTTAACTAATAAGATTATTAATAATAAAATTATTATTATTTGAATAAATTTGATGTAGATTATGTAATCATGGACAAGTATATTATAAATATCTTAAATAATTTACTTATGAAGACGTGAATCAAGAAAATTATATTGAATTTGTAGAACATTATTTTACGTTTGAGATTAGTCTCTCCCATGTTAAGTCTGACAGTACTTTAAAGATCAAATATAATGCAGTTTGACTTAATCTCTCAAATAGAATTTTACATGTATAATAATATCCTTTATTATTTTGTTATTTTTATACTCGTCAAAATATTGCAAACATGCAAGATTATTTTTTTATGAACAAAAAAGTAGTTTAACTAAAAGTAAAATTCATTCAGGTAAAAAAAAATCATAAGGTAGGAGTCCTATTTAAGATTGTGTTTGCATTAGAGAATGAGTTAAAAAGAGAAAGAAAAGGGAATGGAGATAAAAAAAAAATGAGTTTTTAGCTATGCAAAGTGAAAAAAAAGTTATAATTAATTTAATTAATATAATAAAATAAGTTTTTAGTCTTTTACCTGTGAGGATCGTACAACTAATGTCACGTCTCGGTCCCCATCATTGGGTCAACCGAGGTAGAGGCTCATGTCCATAGGGCCGACCGATAGCATATGTCAAATTACACCCAGTCAAGGTCAGTGAAGCTAATCCACGATTAGGAGCTAGATAATGCAATCTTAAACGCGGTCCAACTCCTTAACCTGACCTGATAAGGAAAGCCAACCAAAGGTAATGTAAATAACACATATTTCAAGAATCAAGTACGTCATCATATACAGTGATGGAAAACCGTCCAGCCTCATACAACCATATAATAAGGAGGATGAAAACCTAGAGGTTGTTTATTGATTTAATTGCAAGTATGAGTCTAATTGGGCTTTTGTTTATATTTGTAGGCCCAAATCAGGAGGACAACTCTAGGTTGAAGAAATATGCAAACATATTCAAGAAGACCTCCAATTCATCAAAGCATAAACAACTACTAGAAGAGGCCCAAGCCCAAGCCCAAATACAAGCTTAAGCCCAACACATAGAAGATCCGGGCCAACTACAAGAGCTATGGCTAGAAGAATTCAAGAGGATTGGAACACTGCTACTGATGGCAGATAAAGGTTCCTCTATATGTTCAAAGGCCATGAAGCTTAATATAAAGTAGAATTTATTTTCTGTCAAAATTAGAATAGGAAATTACTGTAAATTTTCTTGAAATTTAGTTTTGGCACATAAAATTAACCTTGGCTAATTTAGAGTTTCTAAAACCTCTAAATTCACCTAGGCCGATTGGAGCAAGGTAGATGTACCGTCCCGTACCCGGGCGTTGACAAAGTCAAAGTCAAAGTCAGCGTCGAGGTCAAAGTCAACATAAGGCGTCGCCAAGTGCAAGCATCGCCAAGGCGGGGCGTCGCCAAGATAAGACGTCGCCTAGAGCAGGCGTCGCCAAGTTAGGGCGTCGCTAAGTTAAAATGTCACAAAAGCAAGACAATCACAGTGTTGCTCCCCGATACCCATGGGTAGGAAAGACCATGGAGGGAGTGACGCCGTGGGAAGGCCTCAAGCCCCGATAACCCGGGGTAGCATTAAAGAGAAGAGAAAGGTGGCTTCA
>Ga0123341_1005970_pt1 | contig 10946 bp, 10 predicted proteins | sample Turbeapinknodule_FD_89959 | JGI IMG/M metagenome (GOLD analysis project Ga0123341, IMG submission 89959) | Root nodule microbial communities of legume samples collected from Mexico - Turtle bean Mexico pink nodule | ecosystem: Host-associated > Plants > Roots > Nodule | place: Mexico: Nepantla...
CAATATAGTAAATAATTATTTTTTAGTTTTTATTTTTATTTAATAATTTTCTTCAAAACCTTGAACTGGAATTCCCAAAGGTAAATGGATAGGTTTCGAAATCAAGAGTCCTCCTCATTGAATTTTTTTAAAAATGTTTTAAAAAAAGTGGAACAAAATTTGTTGCATTTCAAAGGACTAAAGAATAAACCATACTTAATCCTAAATGTGGTACTAATTAACTGATGAAAATAATTTTTATGATTAATTTAAGGCTTGATTGTGTTTCCTATTTTTATGTTTAGTTCAATTTTATACAATATGTTATAAGAGTTTACTTTAAACGATTTAAGGTAAATGATAACATTGTTACATTTAAAAAATAATAATAGAACCAAATTATCATTTTAAATTTTTTAAAGTAAATCGAACTAAACATAGAAATAGTTAAATAAAATAAACTTTTAAATTTTAATTTGAAAAGACTAAATTAAGTGTTTTCAAGATTTTCTGTACTTTAACATGGAGTTTTACTACCATTTCCATCAAAATCGTGAAATATTAACACACTAGATACACAACCACAAGTCAATGAAAAGATATGAAAAAAAAAATCATCTTCATTGTATATTAAAATTTACAAGAGGGGTTTTTGAATTTGGAATTAAAGGAAGGAGTTCACACTTCAGAAGTTAACATTTGAACAACAACAAACTTTGTAGTATTAGCTTAAAAAAAGTTTGTCATGGTTGAGTTATGAAAGGTAATGTTGTTGGAGTTTTGTTCAAAATTTAATGAACAACCTTGCTTCCAAAACTATATTATTAGATTTTGATGAAAATGTGTGCTTATTATAATATATTTGCACAATTCAAGAATGTCTCTTTGTATGTCATGGATCTCGACACCAATGCGTTAGAGAGTCGGTTGTTTGATATGTTCAATCAAATAGCTCAAGTGATTCCGATTAAGCTTTGCAAGGACCAGATTAAGCACTCTCCCAACTATGCATATGTCAATTTTGTCAATGCTCAAAATGTGGCTATTGCCATGCAACATTTGAACTTCTCTCTCCTCAATGGAAAACTCATTTGTATCTCTTTGTAATTCAAGCATTAGGAAAAGTGGATATGCAAATGTGTCCATTAAGAACCTGGACACGTCAATAGATGACAAGGCAATGCATGACACTCTTGCAGCCATTGAAATTTTGTTATCTAGTATGATAATAGTCGATCACAATGGTCAATCTAAAGGATATAAATTTGAGTAGTTTGACAATGATGAGCATGATAAAAATGCTATCAAAATATTGAATGACATCTTTAATGGATCACTAAAGTAATGGATCACCAAAGTTCATGTGTACATGATTTTTTTTTTTAAACATACATTGAGGAAGACCTTAAACAACTCTTTAATGTCTATGGTACTATAACAAATGTTGTAGTCATGAAAGAAGCATATGGAAAATCCAAATGTTTTGGTTTTGTGAATTTTGAAAGTCCAAATTCAACCGTTACTACAATTAAAAGAGATTTTTTCTTGTAAGGTAATGGTTGATGCTCTTGGATGTAGCAAGGGTTGCGGTGATTTTGTTGCTTTCTCTACTCTTGAAAAAATCAGTAAAACGTTGAATAAATGAATGGAAAGATAATTGGAGAAAAGTCTCTCTGTATTATTTTTACCAAGTGATTATTTTGACAATTGAATTAATCATGGATAAAATTATAATTTCACCAAGATTAAAATAATTAACTTTAGTTCCTATAAAAAAAAATTGGTCATATTTAAATAGATATTGATTTTTGGAAATAAAATAAATTAATTACAAGTTTTGTAGTCAAATTTTTTTTCTTGTAGATAACACTTTAAGATCACCACAATTATAATTATCACAATCATAATTACTTATGCAATTTAAACGTAAAGGAAAAATCATTTTATACCCAATATTAGTTAATTACGATCATTATAGTCAATCTAATAAAACTTGTGACAAAATTATCTAAATTAAGGGATAAAGAAATGTTGCATATTGAAAGCTAATTCTAGATTAATATTTCTAAATGAAACCTTAGTAGAGTTCTCATAAGCACATTTTAACAATTTTATAAATTATTTAGAGATGTATATATTTTTATAATCATATCATAATTTTTATAATTATTATAACACAAAAGAGGCTCACTAAATTTAGAAGGTTTACAAAACAATTACATTCCACCACACACAAAAAAATTGTAGGTTGTTTCTTCCGGCATCCTTACAAATTTCTTCTTGCACCCCTTCATATTTTAAGAAGACTGTTTTACCCCTATTAAAAATGACTTCCAGATTGTTCTTTTCAAAATCTAAACCCTAAATCCTAAACCCTAATTTATCAATCTGGAAATACAAAAAATTTATTCCAGAAAGGATATTTTGAAATATTTTTTGTCTTCTGAATTTCCTATTTTGGAAACACTTTTTCTTATGAAACCCCTATTTCGAAAACATTTTTTACTTACATAACCTCTATTCCAGAATCACATAAAACTGAGAAAGGGTAATTTCGGTATTTTAAAGAATGTAGGGGTGAAGGAAGAAAATGTAAGGCTGCAGGAAGAGACTCCCAAAAATGTAATAACTGATATCCAATAAACTGGGCCATATAATAGGTACTCGCTTTTGGGCTTCGTATTCTCACTCCTTTTTTTTCTTAAGTTCACGCTAAACTTTTATTTTTGTCTAAAAATTTTAAACAGATATATGAGAAAAATATGTTTCCATGTTACATCCCCGTAAATCTTGTAAATACACACACACACAAAAACGTGGTTGAGGTATAAAAGAACATTATGTTTAATCAAAATTAAATTAATCATAATAAAAAAATATCATTTTACTAGTAATTAAATGAATTAGATCACAATATAACAAGAAACAGTGAAAATTTGGCACATAATAAAAACTTGAGTGTTGATAGATTCACAATTGTGCACCAAGTTACAATTAAAAAATGAAATAATTTTTTACTGAAATAGAGTAATCTGAAATATTTATTTCACACTCAAAAAGAAAACAACATATATTTAACAATAAACCAATTATAACAACTTTTAAAATTAAAAAATAAAATAAATATAACTAAAAATAATAATTTATTGGTTTGTGAAGTGAATACTTTTATTCTGTAGGATGCTATGTAACATAGACACTAACACACGGATATACGTATAATCTCTAAAATATAGAACATGGTCATACAGATTTATATATTATATAATTATGAATTATATAAATTGATAATAAAAATGTATGTACACAAGTATGTGTTCTACAAGTGTCCAATACGTATGTTTAACATAAACACATCGTCTAAGAGGCGAACACACCGTCTAAGAGACGTAACCGAACTCGAACTCTAGTAGGATGTTAAAGTATTAATCAATCTATTTTAAAATTACATCGATCAAATTACAATTATAAAATCTATTTCAACAAGTTAGGGCTCTGTTTGGTGAATTCCTCATGAAATGTGAATACAGCATGAATGGCAGGCAACAAATACCTCTTCTCCCTTTCACCTTTCACTTGGTCATCCCTTAAGAATCAGCAAAGAACAAAAAGTCTTACATGATTTATTAATATGTACTTTCTTCTTTTATAATTTATTAATAAATCTTGCAATAAGAAAATTTCCTAAACAGATAAGTGTTCATTGGTTGTTGATGATTGCATGAATATTATAAAAACCCAAATTCCAATTCCAAACTACTCTCAAATACCGTTTCAACTTAGTAAGCCATTTGGCCAAACAATCCTTGTCCTTGACTATGTCTGTATCCAAACATACATAAACGCCCAAAACCAAAAACCTGTCACATTTTAGCAATCCAAAACTATATAACAAAACTTTGATGAAGCAATAACACAACGCGCTATGTCCCTTGAATCAATCAACTCAAAGACCATAACAACCTTAAACATTAATATTCCTACATTCATACCATGATGTTCTAACATCTAACACCGTTTTTCTTCTCACTCACTTTGTTCAGAGTTCTTAGCCATGTCCATGCATGTCCACGTTTTCTTCTTCTTAACGGTTGCCATTTTTTCGGCAACTTCCTCCATGTCTCAGTCGCAAACCGCAGCTTCCTGCAATGGAATATTCGTGTCGTACGTCTACACTGGCGGCGAGAGGCTGCCGCCGAACGTGTCCGACACGGCGGAGCAGCCGTACCGGTTCGAGTCCACGCTGACAGTGCTGAACAACGGGTTGGAGGAGCTGAAGTCTTGGAAGGTGTTCGTGGGGTTTCAGCACAGCGAGTGGTTGGTGTCGGCGTCGAACGCGGTGCTCGCCGACGGTACGAGTCTTCCCGCTGCGGTTGGGAACGGCACCGTGTTGAGTGGGTCCACGGTGAGGGATCTGAAGACGGCGGTGGCTACCGCCGGCGATTTGACCCAGATGCAGGTTCAGGTGGAGTTGGTGGGGAGCTTGCTTGGGGTGGCGCCACCTTCTGTGCCGATGCCTCGGTCGTTAACTTTGGCTAACGATGGATTTTTGTGTGGTCAACCCTCTCGTGAAGGTAGTTTTTACTTGTTTATTTTAGGAAGAGGGAAACAAAATTTTCATTGGAATTATAAAATGATGTGTTTGTGTTGAATAGACGCACACTGATATTCCTATAACATACGTATACTTAAGTGTTCAATTCAAAAATATTTATTGGATAATGTCTGATTCTCTCCTACATAGGTGCGACTTGTTGATATGGATATAGTTTGAATGTTTGATTTGATGTTCAGGGAGCAATGAAACTCATGTGTGTTGCGCAAGGGATCCCAGTTTCAAAACAAACATGAGCACAGATGAAGAGTTCTTACCCCGTGAGAAGGGTGACCTTAGCATCACATACGACATCATCAGAACCTACGATTCCAATTACTGGGCAGAGGTTACAATCGCAAACCACAACTCTTTAGGCCGTCTTGACAACTGGAGACTAAGCTGGGACTGGCAAAACGACGAGTTCATCTACACAACAAAGGGTGCATTTCCATTGAATGTGGATTCCTCTGACTGTGTCTTCGGTTCTCAAGGTAATTTCTACAAGGAACTCGACTTTTCCAACGTGTTGAACTGTGAAAGAAGGCCAACCATAGTGGATCTTCCTCCCTCAAGGTTCAACGATTCAGAACTCGGTCAAATCCCATTCTGCTGCAGGAATGGCACCATCTTGCCACCAACCATGGACCCCAGCATGTCAGCTTCAAGGTTCCAAATGCAAGTGTTCAAAATGCCACCCAACCTTAACCGCTCCACAATCACAGCTCCTCGTAACTGGGAGATAAAGGGTACCTTTAACCCTCACTATGAATGTGGCCACCCCATAAGGGTTAGTCCAAGTGAATCCCCTGACCCTACTCACTCTGCATCAAACAAATCATCAATTGCAAGTTGGCAAGTGGTGTGCAACATCACAAACACAAACCGTGAAACACGCAAGTGCTGTGTTTCCTTCTCAGCTTATTACAATGAATCTGTTATCCCATGCAAGACGTGTGCTTGTGGATGTCCAAGTAATCCGGAGAGAACATGCAGCGCAACTTCACAAGCCATGTTGCTTCCACCAGAGGCACTTCTTGTCCCTTTTGAGAACAGAACTCAAAAGGCCGTTTCTTGGGCTGAGATACAGCGTTTACCTGTGCCTAATCCCATGCCTTGTGGTGATAACTGTGGTGTGAGCATAAACTGGCACGTGGCTACAGATTACCGAAAAGGGTGGAGCGCGAGGGTGACACTTTTCAACTGGGGTGAGACTAGTTTTGCTGACTGGTTTGCTGCAGTGCAGATGGAGAAAGCTGCTAAGGGGTTTGAGGAAGTGTACTCCTTCAATGGAAGCCTTTTGGAGAGTGTGGAGAACACGATCTTCATGCAAGGGAAAGAGGGGTTGAATTTTCTTGTGGCGGAAACGGATGGATCTAACCCTCGAAAAGATCCTAGGGTGCCGGGGAAACAGCAATCAGTGATCTCCTTTACCAAGAAGGAGACTCCTGGAATCAATGTGGTTGGTGGGGATGGGTTTCCAAGTAAAGTGTTCTTCAATGGTGAGGAATGCTCTCTTCCTTCGGTGTTACCAAGCAGTGTTGCGAGACCGGAGGTTTCATTGGCTACTATGATGTTCTTAGTGATGTTGTTGTCGATCATCTTCATGTCGCAATAGTAGCACTGTTTGTTCTGGAACAGGATTTATGTAGTCACATCATCGAGCATCATGTGTTGTATATCCGTTTTTCCACGATTATTTACAGGGTATTAATTGTAGAATTGTGTTAGATTCTAGAGATATACTTTTACTAATCTTTGGAAAGTTCGTTATTTTTCTATTTCTACAGTTAACATTTATGAATTATTCATAGTTTTGGACATAAAATCCCATATGGGCAAGGTGTGCATATCATAATGAAAAAAAATGAGGAGATTGTCTACAGCAACAACATGATTGAACAAGTACTATCGAGGTAAAGAAAAAATGCACAAAAGATTGGGCAACCAAATGGAATATTTACATACTTACAGCAGTCCTTCGATCAATTTGAAAAAGAAAAATAAGAAAAGAAGGAGCAGAGGAAAAAATATTTCATAAGGGGGTGTTATTAAAGTTAAAAATGCTCCTACGAGTCTGCAGTTGTGTCAAAACCTTGCTTCTGCAGTTCTGCCCTAAATCAATGTCTTCATGTACACTTCAACAATGGACTTTTGCAATCAAAAGCAGCCAAAAACTTGCAAATATGCCTTCTGCATACATGCATTTAATGTTTGTTATTATTCATCTTGATGGATCACTTAACTGATCTTGAGCATCCAGACTAAATCATAATAGCATACTACTCCCTGATGCCTGAATTTTTTACACAAACTAAATTATATCTGTTGAAAAATTTAAACTAAGGAACAAACTAACTAATTGCAGAATGATTTGGTTCATATAGAACGCCAACTATTTACTTTGGCGTCTGCAATTAGAAAGAGATCTGGCGGGATCTGTTCTAAACCGGAATGTTGTCTAAGGAATATCCATCAAAGTCTAACTCATTATCAGATGGTCCTACACCTTCTTGCTGCCAGAAAAACAGAAGAAAATGATTAGCTTATAAAGGAAAACTATGTGCAAAGATATGTATACAGAAAAGGACCGACCTGTTTCAGAAATGCAGTGACAAGATCCTCCTGACCATACTGATCAGAGAAGAGGTTATTAATCTGGGAGCTTGGATCATGAAATGTTTCAGCCTTAACCCTTACTGAATTTCCAACAAGGTTATTGAGGTGTTGACCAACATTTTGGACAATACCTGGATGTATGCCTTCCCCTGTGGAGAACATAGGTTTTCCAATTGAAGTGGTATCTCTAGTTTGTACAGACTGTTGCATACAGGGAAAACCCTGATGAACCAAAACTGATGGTGAGACATCAACATTGCCTTGTAAAGGATTTGCATGCTGAGAAGAATCATATGTTATGCCTGTGTTTGTTAAGTCCCAATCATGGGACTTCTGATGGTGGAGTTCATTAAACATGTCATAACTTGGAACAAATCCACCAGGTCCTTTAATGCCTGAGGCACCTTGTTCATGAAACATACCTTTAGCTGGGATACTAGTTATACCTGGAGTGCTTCTAAGAGGAAAACTACCCAAAGACATTTCATTGGTTTGGCTCATGGGAAAACTCAACAATGAAGAGTTTTGTGGAACTGTATTATAAGCAGTAGTTAGGTTGGTGGTGCCAGTAATCCTATTTCCCAAAACACCATTAGAAATACCATTTTGTACTGTAGGCTGGACCAAAGATGATGGAAACCTGGCTACATGAGAATCAGCATTTTCACTTAGCATCTGACCTCTTGGTTGAGACTGAGCCATCTGCATCAACAAGGGGTTGTTCTGAGCAGCAGGAGCATTGACTCGCATGTTCAAGTTACCAAGGGTTTGGGTAGATTGGTGCAAATTGACAAGTTGTTTTGGCTCCATGTTGGTGGGAATTCCATGAAGCAAGTTTATTGGTTTACTGTTGCTTAAATGATGCAGTGACCCTTCTGCAAATCTTAATCTTGGGTTCTCAAAACTGAAAATGTTCTTCTGATCAGATAGAGGCATAGGCACACCAGCTTTAGCAGTTGTCCTGCCAAGTGCTGCGGCTTGAAGCTTGGCTAGACTTTGTGCTGGAAGCTGACCAGCAACTGCAAGAGTTTGAAGATCAATTCCATTGATTGAGGTTGCCCCAAATGTTGCTTCTTGTGAGCTGAGGAAGGAGTTGTTCAAGCTACCCTGCTGCTGGGAAACTCCACTCAGTCTTCGAAGATACAAACGGTATTTCTGTACCAAAAAATAGGTGGAAAAAAGAGATAACTCCTTCAAATCAACTAATACTAATCCCGTAAATCACCACAACAAAATTTTAAAGCATGGTTAACATCAATTCCTGAATTTCTCCCAAAGTATATGTTCTATTAAGCATAATAGTATCAAACCTGGAGGTGGCTAGCAACATTTTCTCTAGTGAGCCCAGGAACATTCATCAACTCCAAAATCTTTTTAGGAACTGCCTCTGTATATGCATACCAAATTTAAAACATCAGAAGAGGCATTTATATTTGAATAAAACTCTAATGAACCAGGCAAGTAGATATCACCGAAACTCTTCATATATTAGATATTGTGGGGGGTGAAAATGAAACTAATTCTGAGATAAAAACAATTTTCTAAAGCTAAGGCCACTCTAGGATCTTGAATGTGTATTAGTATTTGTTGAATATGGTTAAAACATGATATAGAGTTAGAAAACTGGTTTCCTATTTGTGAACAGTGATGAAAGGCTAGAAGGGGTCATCCCAAATTAGTGCAATCTGATATGGAAGATGCAAGTAGTAAATGTGTGGATTTGATGCTTTCACGATTCTTAACCAATTCAAGATTAGACATAAAGAATCCAAAGATCAAAAGTAGTGGGAGGCATTGTTTGCTGTGTCAGACAAGACAGCATGGAAAAGCAACAGAACATTTTTTGCAAGGAGGTGATTGAGGGACACATACTATCAATTCCAAGTTGATTCACAGCAGCCATAAACTGCTGATGAAGCTCAACAGACCAACAACTCGTGGCTTCTTCAACGTGGAGGAATCATCCCTCTCATCTCCTTCCTCCTCCTCATCCCTCCTCTTCTTTGAACCTCTGCCTTCATTCACTGAAGATGAGTAATCTCCATCATCACATCCTTTCAGAACCCGATCTCCTTCTTCCACACTACCCGATTGCTCCACATCTTTCAACCCATTCTTCCTCTTCCGAATCACATGCTGCCATATGTTCTTCAAAGCCTCAATTCGCACAGGTTTAATCAGGTAATCACAGGCACCATGTGTCACCCCTTTCATCACAACACTTTTTCCATCATCAGCTGACATCACTGTAGAAATCATTCACACACAGTTTGTTAGTTCATATCAATGCAGTGTCTCTCAACAGCCACAAACCAATCAAAACCATGCTTACTAATAACCGGAAGGTCCATCTCCAACCCAATAAGCTCCAAAAGCTTGAATCCATCCATATCGGGCATATGCACATCGCTCAAAACAATATCAAACCCGTTTTTGTTCTCTCTCAGAAGCGACAATGCAACCTCAGCCCTCTTGCATTTCGTCACTGAAATGAAATAAACCCACCAAGCAAACCGAATCAAATCACAAATCACAAATCAAAATTCAAAAAGGGAAAGTAAAAAAAGAGACACAATTCCAACTTTACTTTAGAACCAATTCCAAAGGTTTGAAAAAACAATTAACAAACAAATCTGTCATCACAAGGTGAAAACAAACACCATCAATCACTTCATTTAACCATACCAAAAAAAGCATAAACTTGAAAAGATAGACGGCTGCAAGAATCCAAAATTACAGTAAATACCGTATCAAACAACATGCTTGGAGCAAAAACTCCATAACAGAACACAGCTGGAGGTGATTGACAAGTACAAGTACTATCCATGACCACATAAACATTGAAAAAAAGCATTTTTTTTTTGTACCCAAAAGAGAGAAAGAAAGTGATTAAGCACCTTCATATAGACAAACACGCAGCATCCTCTCAAGTATCCTGAGGCAAGTGGGATCATCATCCACCACCATGACCCTGAGACCCGCCGGAAACTGGTCGGAGACGGCATCCCCGGTTTTGAGAGGAGAAGTGGAAGTTGATCCCTTGGCGCTGCTGAGATTCATGTTTGCGAAGATCCAAAACAGTTGACAACAAGAAACACGGACTCAAACAGCTTCACATGGTTGAAAGTGGCATCATGATGAGAGTGTTAAATATAATAACAGAAGAGTGAGTTGTTTAAGAGTTGAGGCGAAGAAACAGAGAAAAGGGTAATGGAATTTCTTTTGGTTGCAGATAATATAGCATATAAATAATGGAAATGATTGAGGCTCTGATTCTGAAAGAGTTTTTTTTTTTCTGTTTCAAACTGATGCTTAGTTTCTGGCATATTTTATTACTTTCCATAAAATAATGTTGTCAAAATAATAATAATAATATTATTATTATTAAGATGTTGTGTAATTATTTTGACATTTTGCAATGTTAATATTATCATATTTTAAGGTTACTCAAAGAGTGGATCCAGCTCATTGGTTGGATTGGATTAACTAACCTCGGATCTCTAAACCACTTCCAACGCTGTCACAAACTCACAACACTTCTAAACTTTGCTGTCTCAAAATCTTCTTACTTTTTTTTTTTAATAAAATTTATTTTCTTTTTTTATAAATAAAATATTATTTTTTAATAAAATAATAAAAAAATTTATGTTAAATGAATATAAAGAATCTTGGACATCAACAGTAAAGTGTCTAATTCAAAAAATATTTGTTGGACTTCTGATAATTATAATACAATTTTAACACAATAGAAATA
>Ga0123341_1005973_pt1 | contig 10944 bp, 6 predicted proteins | sample Turbeapinknodule_FD_89959 | JGI IMG/M metagenome (GOLD analysis project Ga0123341, IMG submission 89959) | Root nodule microbial communities of legume samples collected from Mexico - Turtle bean Mexico pink nodule | ecosystem: Host-associated > Plants > Roots > Nodule | place: Mexico: Nepantla...
AAGTAATAAATTTAAAATGTTTAATTTAATTTTTTTTAAGAATGAAGAAAATAAAAAATTAAACTTTACAACAACATAAAAGTTAAATCTATAAACATAAATTAGTATTTATTTTTATTATTATTGATGATGTAATCATGTTAATTACAAGACATAATTATAAAAATATCAAGTTGAATAAGGACTGATATGTATATAAGAGAGCAAGGAATTAAAAAATGTTCATATTATCAAACACCAGGACACATATAAAGAACTTGTCCTAACATCACTGAATTGTGCATTTTTCGTCATTAATTATGTTTCATTTTGCACAAACTATTTAATGTTTCATTGAAAAAAATATTAAATAAATTTTAGATGAAAAAATAAAAGTGTAAATGAGACTAGATAGATAGATAATTGAGCCAAAAAACATTTATATACTATTTAAAAAAAAGTGATGTATTTATCTAGAATTTGTATGTATTAAAATACATATGTTTGAGTAATGAAGGTGTAAGAAGGAAAGGAGAGGTTGAAAGAGTGAGGGAGAGTGAGAAAGTGAAGTTGGAAGTGGCAAAAAAGAATACAATAATAACATCAAAACCAGACACACGTAGATACAGATACTGATACAGATACATATGCAGATGTGTCCTTTCTTGTCTCCTTTGACCGCCAACAGACATGGAATGGAATCACAATTCTCTTCTCTCTCTCCTTTTCCTTTCTCAACTCACCACACTATCAAATCAAATTCCATTCCCTTCAGTCAAACTACTCTGTCACCCCTCTTGCACTTTCACACTTGGAATCTAATGGATAAGTACCATACCATCTCATCATCTCAACCCTCTTTCATTCCACATTCAAATATAATATCATTTTGTTCATTGAACAGCTAAAAACTATATCTTTTTAATGGATTGTTTTCACATAGAGTAAAAAAAAACTATACTTTTTTGTTGTCAATGGTGAATATTTTTGGTGATCGAAATAATGTAGAGTGATGCTAGTTGGTCTGCGTCAAGATTTTGTTGGAGTTGAGAGTGGGAGGCGGAGAGAGAAAGAGGGTGAGTGAGAGTGTGTGTATTTTCCCAAGAAGACATAAAAAAAGTGCCATAGCTGTGCCTGTTGCTGCCTTCTTGTGTCTTTTCTAAACTAAACTTTGACCCGACCAAAGGGTGCAGGAACAACCAAGAACCCTCACACAGCTTTCGGCGCTCTTTTGTTTTCATTTTCAACTAATTAATTAATCTCTATTTTCTTTCCCTCTTTCACCGTTCTCATCATTTTTATTTTTATAATTCATTCACATAAGCACACTCCTCCAAATCCCATTATGTTAATATTATAATCCACACTTTATGGTCATTATTATCATCACGCTAAACTAAACACAATTGCTATTGTTGTGTTACTATGCTAGTACTTGTATACAACTTGAATTCTATACTATATATATATATATATAGAACTTCCTACACAGAGAAGAACACAGACTGAGCTTGTTGCTTTCTAGTTTCGCTTCACACTTCACACTTCATTCTTAACGTATCCGCCAAATCAAGGGGCATATTCCACCTCCACATCTCTAGTTTTGCTTCTTTTCGGGTAACAACTCTTTCTTCTGTTGCATTCCCAATCTCTCTCCCTCCCAAGATCCTTCTTTTTTGTTGTTGATTGTATATGGGGGGTGGGTTTGGCTCAGGGGATCTCTGTGTTGATGTTGCATATGCAGATCGAGATGCGAAAAGATTCTCCCTTTTTCTCCATTTCTTTGAATAGTTTTTTAACAGTTGATTTTTTGTACCATCTTCGACTATATTCTCTTTCTGGTGAAAACTTTGATGATGGGGTGGTTGTACCCTGCATGCTGCTCTTGCCTTTTCATGGTACTTCTACTGCTAAACTTTCGTTCTTCGTGCGGAGGGTATCAGCATTCGAACCAAGAAATAATTAGCTGGAAAATAAATTAGAAAAAGGATCATTCTTGCCCATATACAAGAATTGATAACTTGATTATTAATTGATTCGGCTCAACGCCCGAAATTGCAGTTCTTCTTAATAGTCACGGGCATCTTAACTTCACTTTATGTATCTGGTGATGGGGTTTATCCATTTGATAAAATTCTTGTTATGGGTATGTAACAAAATTATTTTCACTTAAAAAATAAAATTAATAAAAAAATCCAAGTTGTTGGTGATCACCCCATAACATCACTTCCCATATGCGAGGAGTAGAATATTCCAATGTTTGTTGAATCTAGCATTTTGGCCGAATAACTTGCTCAGGATAATCATTAACTTCAGATCTGATGTGTGGGCCGGAAACTATTCTGGTTAAAGCGCTATTCTGGTTAAAGCGATTATTCAGTGTTTGTTTCAGCCTACTCCTGCTATCCAGCTGTGCCCTTGAGTCTTTTTGATTTATTCAGGTGTCTTATTCTGTGGATTGAGAATCTTTTATTTGCATATATATTATTGTAAGTTGCATGAAGTATTAGATTATGGAGTTAGTTTGCTCTGTTTAAGTCCTCTTGTTGTTTGAACTCAAGTCCATAGTGTTTGAGTAAACACCTTAATCAGTAATCATTCAATAAGCCCTTGTCTAATGAGCACTTGCTTATAAACTTGAGTGTGAATCGCAGTGTAATTAGTTAAAAAGAGTTTACGTTGTTGAGTTTAACCATGAAAAGCAAGGTTATTAAAATAAGTTGAATAGTGTTTATGGGAAGCTCATAATAAGCTACTTCCATAAGTCCAAAAAATTCTGCATAATGTATGATTGTGTTAAATGAGGGCATTGAAATAGTGATTTCTGGCGGAGCTTGAATAGTGCATCTTCTTGGTTACAGAAAATATGGGCTTAGTCTGCAGCAAAAGGCGACGTTTTCGTGATGCTGATGCTGAAGAAAATGCTCAGGTCTTTTGTCCTTGATAAATTTGGTACTTGTTAAATTACAAATAATACTGTTAAATAGGCTTTTATTTGAGGAACGTGGCATGCATTTGCAGGATGCCGAAATTGAAAGAAGAATCGAGTTAGAAACAACGGCGGAAAAGCATATTCAGAAACTTCTACTTTTAGGTGTGTTTTAGTAGGGTGGCTTTCCTCTGTAGGAATATTTGGAATTTAGCATTAACGTATAACATGATTGAACTCCCCAGAGTCTGAAGGAATCATATGTACTGTAATGTCTTAGTAGCTTGTCTTCTTTTGTTATTTTCTGCACTTACCCGTGTCAAGTGCCAATATCTCTGCTGTTTAGGTGCTGGAGAGTCTGGGAAGTCTACAATCTTTAAGCAGGCATGAAATTGCATCTTCAGAACTTCTTATGTTAGTATATGATGGTTAGATTATTGATATTTGCTTATTTGTTTATAATACGCAGATAAAACTTTTGTTTCAAACTGGCTTTGACGATGCCGAGCTAAAAACCTACATACCAGTCATTCATGCTAATGTGTATCAGACAATAAAAGTACGCAATACTTGAAAGGGTGTGTTGATTATTTTTCTCTTAAAAATACAGAGTTAAAGTGTCCACAATGTTTTATGAGTTGAGTTCAGTAGAGATAGCTTAGAAAACTGCCATCCTTAGTTTGTACTTTATGTGTTTCAATAGGTACTGCATGATGGGTCAAAAGAGTTGGCGCAGAATGATGCTGATCCTTCAAAGTACGTGATATCTAATGAAAACCAGGTAGTTCACTATTTCCACCTCTTTTATTCCCCAATATGGTTGTTTAATAACAGTTGAGTAGTTTATCTTCTGCTACATTTGTCTCTAAGTTTTTTTTTTAAAGGATCAATTGTATAGAGTTTTCTTTCTTCTGGAGGGATCTGTTGCTCTAACAAAGCTATATGCCATAGGCTTCTTAATTCAAGTAGAGTCTAATTTTTGTGGCAGGACATTGGTGAAAAGCTCTCAGAAATAGGAGGAAGGCTAGATTACCCGCGTCTTACCAAGGAGCTTGCGCAGGAAATAGAGACTCTGTGGGAGGATGCTGCAATTCAGGTGTCCACTTCGCACCCTTTTGATACCATTTGATTGCTTTAACCTTAATCCCTACACATATTAGTTACGTAGAATGTATGTCCCATATGTTCTGCTTGCTGTAGGAAACATATGCCCGTGCTAATGAACTCCAAGTTCCAGATTGTACTCATTATTTCATGGAAAATTTGGAGAGGCTGTCTGATGCAAATTATGTTCCGACAAAGGTATCCAAAAATCTACCATTATTTTGTTCTGACAAGGATACAAAAGCCAACTACAAATTTCTGTATATTATAAACCTAAATTCTTCTTGGAGAGCTTTGTATTTTGGATTTTCTATTTGTATAAATTATTTCCTACATGCATAGGTTGCCATCTGCCACACTTCCATTTTGTTACCAATCATCAAACTAAATTTTGAAATATTAGTTGCTATTTACTAAGTGGTTTTATCCTTATTTTTGAGTGGTTTGTATTTCTATCCTGGATGGCCTTGCTGTTCTTTTCTTTTATCTATCCATGTATCAGCTTATTGTCTAGAATTGTCATGCATTATGATGTGAATTTTGATATTATATGCTAATTCAGAACATCAAATCAGCATATGTTGTAAGAAGTTTACTGTATCTTTAGTTTTCATTTTGTGAACCTCAGTTTTGAAGGTAAACTTAAGGTTCTCTTAATATTTCTCACTCGATTTGACAACTACAGGAGGATGTTTTGTATGCAAGAGTTCGTACAACTGGCGTTGTCGAGATCCAATTCAGGTGAACATGCTGAACTGACATAATTTTTGTACTGAAATGATACAGAAATGCTATTACTCTCCTCACTTTGTCCTTTTGTTCTTCAGTTCAAAACATATTTTGTTGTAGCAATGTGTAGAGCTCATTTGATCTTATGGCCTTGTCTTTTTTTGTAAGGGAATCATGTATTTTTCACATTCAACTACTTGTTTTAATTCTTATTTTGTCCTCATATGATTGCTGTAATTATTTTTGTTACTTATGTTGCATTTTCATCTGCTATATCTGCCAAGTGTTAACCGTCTCCACCTTCCCAAATATTCTACAATCTAAAGAGTTAAAACTTGAAAGTGACCTAAAATTTGTTGCACATGCTTACGTATTTTTTATATGTTTTTCGAAATTGTCTGTCACTTAATCTGGAAGGAGGAGCGAATCATGTCACTCTTGTCGTGTGTAATTGGGTATGTAAAAAACCACCTGTATTACTTGAAGCAGAGTAGGCTACTGTTTGCAACATTTATTCTGATCAATTGCATTTTTTCAATCATTACGCGTTGTTTGAAGATACAAATTGTGTGATTAAAAATTCAAACAACGTAGAAGGTGGTTCCTCATCTGCATCTTCAATATAATTTACTGAGTGGACCAACTTCTTAGTATTTTTTTGCTATTTTGACAGTCCTGTTGGAGAAAATAAGAGAAGTGGTGAAGTCTATAGACTCTTTGATGTTGGTGGCCAGAGAAATGAGAGGAGAAAGTGGATCCATCTTTTCGAAGGAGTTACAGCTGTAATATTCTGTGCTGCAATTAGCGAGTATGGTCTGCCATTTGGTTGCATATCTTAACATGATTCATAATAATGATGGTGATAAAAGACTATTTGAACTACTAAAAGTGTATAAATCTCAATTTTCTTGTCTGCATATCTGTTTTGAATGTTTTGCACACCAAATTAAAAAGTCATAGTCCAGCTGCACATCCACAGATACAAACTTACAATGAAACACTTTTTGATGATTAACAAAAGTATTGATTTTAAATTTACTTCCAGGTATGATCAAACACTTTATGAGGATGAAAACAAGAACAGAATGATGGAGACTAAGGAACTTTTTGAGTGGGTCCTGAAGCAACCGTGTTTTGAGGTTTTCTTTTTTCCTTTTCAAATTGTAATAACTACATTTGCATAGAAAGTTTCTTTTATATGACAATTAACATTTGTATCTATCTTAGTGAATAATGACGGTGTTATCTTTTGTGGACAGAAAACATCCTTCATGTTATTTTTAAACAAGTTTGACATATTTGAAAAGAAGATCCTGAAAGTAAGAACCATCCAGATGAGTAGTCTTTGTCATATATTATCATTTCAGTTTAATATCTTGCATTGTGCAGGTTCCGCTCAATGTATGCGAGTGGTTCAAAGAATACCAGCCAGTTTCAACAGGAAAGCAAGAGATTGAACATGCGTACGAGTAAGCAAATTCTTTATACCTCAGGGAATGAAGTGTGTTGCTGATGGCAAGTTCAAGTGGTAGATGATGAAGTTTTCATGTAACTTAAACCATTGACTTACTTGGATAAACTATGTCTGCAGGTTTGTGAAGAAGAAGTTTGAGGAATTGTATTTCCAGAGCATTGCTCCTGACCACGTAGATCGTGTCTTCAAGATCTACCGGACCACTGCCCTTGATCAGAAGCTTGTGAAGAAGACTTTCAAGCTTGTTGACGAGACTTTGAGACGGAGGAATCTCTTTGAAGCTGGCTTATTATGACCATGCAGGAGTGTGTTTAAGAGGAATATGTTATATTTTTTACATTGAAAAGGTCTTCTGATTTTGGGTATATTAGAGGTCAGGTATACAACAATATAAAATCCATTTGTTGATTTTATGTCAAGTAAATCCTGGGTGAATTGGGAAAGCCTTTCTGAATACTTAGTCACACATCACATCCCTCTTTAGAAAGCAAAATTAGTTGCCCTCAAATTTTCAGAGATGACATTATGCACTGTGATTATGTTTTCATTGATTCAAAGTCACCAATGAAATATTTCATATCCTTTATTTCTGAGTGTTGATGTGCATTTTCAGCATGCATGTTAATTTTAGTTTACTTTCTAGCCTTCTGTTCTTAGTCCATGTAATCTTTTGAACACTTGCACCAAGGCTTGCTGATTTTGTCAAGCAACAGCTATACTTTATTGTCTAGAACCTATGGGAGGAAAAAACTCTCACGTAATATGGATTAATGACAAAAATAGTGAAACAACATGCAAATTCGTGGTTCTACATTTAGGTATGTTCTAAAAACTATTGATTTTTGTAATAATTATTTTGATTCGTTAATAGGGAAAATATTATATATAAAATATGAATCTAACGTTGATGGAATATGTATTAGTTGAAGTTGATCCAAGAAACGTTGGCTACAGAAAAAAAAGGAAGATTGTTTTGTTTTTCTTTTGGTTGGTTGATAAAAGGTAAAAGAAAGAGGGAGAATAAGCGGTGCATCTTGATTGGCCAATTTTATCTTTGGTTTACTCTCCACTTTGTTTGTGAGGTAACAACTTACCAATCCACATTACCACCTCATGCTAAGAATAGTAGTAGTTTCAAAATGGAGGATGGAAAATCCCTAAACAAAGCCTTCTGGGTTCTTTTTCTCTTGCAACCATTCTCTCAACACCAACTCCATTTTCCAAGGAACAACAAAACAAACAAACACCCATATGAAAGCAGCTGTTACATTACAGTTTCTTGGTTCCTTTTGTAGACAGATTAAAACAACTTTCCAACAATCAACTCAACCACTTCTTTTCATTTCTCTATAAAACTCTCTAATCTGCTTCTTCCTCTTACAAACACCTCACTCTCTCTTCTCTCTTTCACCCCTTTCCAGATTCTAAATTCAAAATATTGGGTTGATGGGTAATAGACAAGTATATTTGGCCATCATTCTAGCATGGCTAACTTTGTTTGAAGGAAATATGATGGTTGTCAGTGGTGGTGGTGGTGGTGGTTTGAATTACAAGGAGGCTCTCACCAAGTCCCTTATCTTCCTTGAGGCACAACGTTCAGGGAAACTTCCCAAAAATAATAGGGTGCCCTGGAGAGGAGACTCAGCACTCGATGATGGAAAACTCGTTAACGTCTCTTTCTATCTTTTTTTCTTATACAAAAACTCAATAAATTGTTATATTTAGTTTGAAAAAATGAATAATTTACATGCTTGCATGCATGCATGGATGCAGATGGACCTTGTTGGAGGATACTATGATGCAGGGGACAATGTGAAATATGGTCTCCCCATGGCTTTCACCGTTACTACGCTAGCATGGGCTGCTATTGCTTACAAATCAGAGTTTAAATCAGCACAAGAGTTGAATAATCTTCACGCTGCCATTCGTTGGGGTACTGATTATTTCCTCAAAGCTACTTCTCGAAGCAAAACATTATACGTAGAGGTCGTGCATTCTTTTGTTTCCCTTCATTTGTTTTATCTTAAAAACAAAACATAACATTGTAATATTATTATTATAACATAGGTAGGGGACCCAAATAAGGATCACAAGTGTTGGATCTCACCAGAACGTATGAAGATAAAGAGAATGGTTAAGATGATTGGTGAAGGCACGGCCGGGAGTGAAATTGCAGCAGAAACTGCAGCTGCAATGGCAGCTTCTTCCATTGTTTTTGGAACCACAGATCGTCCATATTCCCGTAATCTTCTCAACAAAGCTAAATTGGTACGTTCATGTATATGCATGGAATATTAATGTCTACTTAATTAACTTTCTGGGTGCATATGCAAGCAAATCTTATAGCCTAATTTTCTCTCTCAAACATTTGGTGTAGCTTTTCGATATGGCCAAAGCGAACAAAGGAACCTATGATGGAGAATGTCCCTTCTACTGCTCTTATTCCGGCTTCAATGTAATTAGTTTCTCTCTCTGAATTATGGAGAAGACACCATATTCTATAATGTGTGATAACTTATCCTGAATTATGAAGTTTTAATTATATATTACTACAAATTTTGAACGCAGGACGAATTGATGTGGGCAGCAACATGGCTATACATGGCTACGAAGAGTTCAATGTATATCAAGTTCGTATTAGAAGAATCCAAGAGTGCTTCTGTAGCAGAATTTAGTTGGGACCTTAAATATGCTGGAGCTCAAATCCTTCTTAGCCAGGTTTAATTTCCTATCATCATTATCTTCTTCCTTTCTCATGAATGCTAGTCCTAATTATAACACATGATGTTGTTTGTCAGTTATTTTTCGAAGGTGAACAGAAGTTGGAGAGATTCAAAAAACAAGCAGATAGTTTCATATGCTCTGTCCTTCCTGATAGTCCCTACAGCCAGGTTAAATTGACTCCTGGTTAGTACTTACTCTCTTCCTTCTTTGTGTGTTTGCTTGCACTGCTAAAAGTGAAGAAATTAGAAAAAAAAATGTTACTTTCACAACAACTGCAAATTCAAAGACACTAAAGACACCAGTTTATAACTATGATCTGACCCAGTACAATTCCTGATTAATTTTAGCCAAAATTTGTTTATCTTTTCATTGTAATCTGGTACCTGTTTATGAACATGGTGTATTAATATTGCAGGTGGCTATATTCATTTAAGAGACGGAGCCAACTCGCAGTATGCAACCAGTGCAGCTTACTTGTTCAGTGTATATAGTGACTTGCTTGCCAAATATAAGGGCAAAGTTGTTTGTGGGGACAAAACTTTTGGTGCTCCTCGTCTCCTTGCTTTTGCTAAGAAACAAGTTAGTACAACACACACTCACTCCATTTTAAGATTCATTATTGCACTTGAAAACAACAATTAACACAGACAAGACATTGATTTATTGCAATATTTGGCGTATGTATATAGATGGATTACCTTCTAGGGAAAAACCCAGAAGGAAGATCTTACATGGTAGGATTTGGAAAAAACCCACCAACGCAAGCTCACCATAGAGGAGCTTCGGTGCCGGCATTGAAAAAGGGTGAAGAAGAAGTGAATTGTGGGATGAGCTTCGTAAAATGGTTTAAGAAAGATGAACCTAACATCCATGAACTCACTGGTGCCATTGTGGGTGGACCTGACATCGGTGACAAGTTCAAAGACAAACGTTGGGAGTCACCCTACACTGAACCATGCACCTACGTCAATTCCCTCGCTGCTGGAGTTCTAGCTAAGCTTGCTTCTATGTATTGATTTTCATCTTCTTCCAAATTTAGTATATAGATTGTTACGCATATATGGATAACACTTGTAATTACTTACCTTTGTCACTCTCTTAATTTAGCAATGTCAAATTAATCAGCTTCTATTCTATCTTGCTCCTTCTACCAGTAAGTAATAGATGATGAATAAGAATTAGGAAACATATGAACCATGATCTTACCATTTTCCTCATCTTAGCTTTAACAATTAAGTCAAACTCTTTTTTCCTAATTTCCTTAATTAGTGTGATTTTCTCAAGAAAATAAATTGTAAGGCAAAGTCTCCAAATGCTCAATCCGATTCATAAATAAAAAGGATTTTAAGTTAATTATAGTAAAATAAATAAGTGTGTTTGATAAAAAATAGATGCTTATAATCTCATTTTTTTTTGTTCTTAGATTGAGGAGGATAAATTTGAGATTCCATAGAGGAAGAACACTTTCTTCACTTATGTCTTATTCTTCTTTTTTTTTATAACAGAATAAGATTTGTTTAACGCTAAGTAACTACTCTACAATTTTTCTTCATAAGTCTAAAGAATATAACATATAACTATATATTTTTTTATTTTAATTTTTAGTTTCAATATTTTTTTTATGTTGATCCTTGTTATTTTCTTGTAGTCTTTCTATTATATGCATATTTGATCGTAACTAAAAACAAAATAACAAGAACATTTTTTTAAAATATAGTAAAACTAAAGATAAGAAAAAAAAGAGAGCTTAGGAAAAAACAAAATTTGACTATATTTAAGGGAAAAACATCTTTTTGAGAAAGCCTGTACTCTTAATCATCTTTATAAATTTTAATTTGTTAAGTTGTTTAAACAAATATAAAACATTTAATATTTAATGTTATGTATTATTAGAGCATGGGAAGGGAGTTACATCCTCCACCCTCATATTTTCCTAACATGCACCCTTATATGAGGTGAAATGATAAAATTGTGTCTGAGAAATACATTATGGACTATATACTAC
>Ga0123341_1005975_pt1 | contig 10943 bp, 7 predicted proteins | sample Turbeapinknodule_FD_89959 | JGI IMG/M metagenome (GOLD analysis project Ga0123341, IMG submission 89959) | Root nodule microbial communities of legume samples collected from Mexico - Turtle bean Mexico pink nodule | ecosystem: Host-associated > Plants > Roots > Nodule | place: Mexico: Nepantla...
AATAATATTTTTTACATAAAATAAAATATAGTAAATTTCGGTCAACATAATAAATTATGACTAAACCTAATAAATTATTTGGACATGCAGTATGATAGAAAAAGTATTTTAGACTATGTTAACAGTGTTTATTCACTCATTTACTTGCATAACAATAGCACACTGTATTTCTCCATTTTAATTCTCTATTTTCTTGCACATTCACTATTTTGCTTTTACAATAACACTGCATTTGCGAAAATGATGTGTTATATTTTAGTTAAAATACGATTTTTAGTACATTTATGTTATAATTCCTCCTGATTTAGATTATATTTTGTATATACATGCATGTAGAGGTTATTATCACAAATGAGGAGCATATTACAACAAATGGAAAAAAAAGGAGTTAATATTAGATTTGAGGAATAAGTTATACCCAACAGAAAAAAAGGAGTCAAAGAAATTCCATGAAATCAAAAACAATTTTCCATTTTTGCTTGAACAAACTGTTATAAAAACAAGTCAAATTTCGCCCAAAAGAATTTTGACCACTTGAATGAAAACATAGAAATACACTTGACTCGCCATTTTCATTCAATGAAAGTTTCCCTTGAACAAAAGTACATTTCTTCAACATGAGGTTCACCTGAGCTAAACCAAGAGAAATTTGTTTTAGTGAAATATTTAGATAAATTATTTCAATTAAAACAAAAATGTAAAGAAACTATTTAAATATCAAATAATTATTAATAATTCAAATATATTAACATTGATGTTTTTTTTTGTCAATTTTGGTCGATATTATTTTCAGTTGATATGACTCTTTGGTCAATGTTGGCTAAAAATTATATTGGCAAAAAAGTCTTAGTTAATGTTTGTTGAAATTTTTCCAATCAATATTAACAATAAATTCTAACAAATTATAGACAAAAATAATTAATGAAAAATCAAAAGAAAATAAAATCACAAGATATCAAAAATTCAATTAACATTTGTCAAAAAATAGTTCTCCTATAACATTGACTAAAAAACCCATAATTAATATTGAAAAATATGCAGCAATAACAAAAATAATCCAAACAATTTAAATAAAAACAATAATAATTATAACACAAATAAAAAAAACCCTAGTCTACATGAATTATTGAAAAGTAACTATCTCAATAATGTTAAACTTAACTAAATCGATAACTCCCAAACTTAAACCAAATTGAGAATATAAAAGGAATAAAAATAAATTTTAGAATACAAAAATTTCATATTCTTACTCTTTATAATATTTAAAATTCTCTAATTACAACTAATCCAAATTTGATAAAATTTCAAAACAATTTAACTCAAAAAACATTTTTTATAAAATGATTCAAATTATTTCTAAAAATATATTAACACAATTTTGGTAAGGGAAAATTAACTTTTGGCATAACCATTATTAAATCCGTGAAAATGTACACGTTAATTCCTAATAGAAATAAACTAAAAGTTTTTAAAAGATGCCTTAATAAAATACAATTTAATTCCTACATATGAATTAAATTATATTTAATGATAATATAAAAACAAAATTACAAATTAATGATAATATTAACAAAATTTAAAACAAAAGACTAATATAAAAATACAAATAAATTTAATTTGTTTTTAATTTTTTGATTTGAATTCAAATATTTGCATAAATCATCCAAAACTTTCGGGAATAAAATATTCTACTCCTCTCTTAACCAAATTTAAACATTTGTTAAAACTGGGCATAAAAAGATGAAAGAATATAAAAAGGGTAGCGAAATAAATAAATAAATGTTTTAAACCTACACGAGGATGACAATACTTAAATAAAATAAGATGAGAAAGAGACTTTACAAGAATAAAAGAATAAATAGAAAAAAGATGTCGAAGTTGTAAATTTGAGCAGCTTACACTACCCTGCACTAGTTTTCTCTGAAACAGGCATATATACAACAAGTATAGAAACCCTCTTATGGGTAAAAAAGATACAGTAACAACTACTTATGCGTTAGTTGTAGCAACTAAAAATACCTGCACTTTATGAAACTCGTCTCAGATTGCAGCAGAAGCCCCAGCCTCCGATCTGATAGCTCGATGCATCATCCTTTGTTTCCTCAGAGACTCGTTAAGTGAGTCAAAGAATTGATGTCTTAGAACATCTTCTGCACTAAGTCTATTTCTTGGATTAACTGTTAGACACTTGTCTATCAAATCAAACAACGATTTCGGGATCTTCTCAAGAAATTCTGGTCTCTTTGAGTGAGTTTTGCACCAGGCTTCCAAGTCCCATGACTGCAAGTATCGCTCATCAAGTAACTCCTGCAATACAAAGGATATCATTAACTAAGATGACTGATAACCAATCATAATCATTTTGCTTCTTTTACAACTGTTATTTTTGTGTATATAATTTATTACTAATTTTATCCTTATTATTATAATTTAATTTATAGTTTTCTCATTTATGAAAGATTAATTACAAACTTGTTAACAATTTTACTTTTTATCAATATAGCTCATTTTATTGATTTTATTATTTATTAAAATTAATTAGAATAAATAATAATTATCTTCAAATAGTTCGTAATTATAACATCATAGTAATTTTTATTTTATTAATCATCATAATATCTAATTCTTAATTATATATTTTTTATTTATTATTGTCAATAAAAAAATATATACACAAATACTTTATGCGTCCATCTTTACACTAGTGATAAATAAAATATATTTGCTTCATTGTTATTTTTAATCACTGATAATTAAAAGAATACGAATTTCAACTTAGAAGCAAAAAATATTAAAAACAAGATAGAAAAAGATAAAATAAGCAACTTTTCTTAAACATTTTCGTCAAAAAAACATTTTAAACTAAGCATAATCATATCAACTGTTGATAACAAAATGAGTAAAATAAAGTAACTTTTGGCAAATAACCATCATCTTGAAACATGGCATAGAATTAAGTTAAGGACATTTATTTACTAGTAAACACTACATTTTGACTACTGAAGTTTAACGAATAATCTACCGAGACAAAGACCCTGGCTAAAGAATTTAATGGTGTTTGAAATCTCAAAAAATAAATGAATATTTTATTTATTTATAAATATATTTTGAATGAAACTAAGATAATAATAAATATTTTAGTTGACTCGAAGATTATTTCAGTTTATTATTTACCAATTATATTACGGAATAAGAGATGAGATCATTACCACAGGGAAAGACACTTCACGGTCATGTAGCTTGGCCACTTCCCAAAACTCTTCACTGCCCCGCAATTTAACAATTTCTTTTATGTTCCTGAAACAAAATTCGGTTAGCAAGAAAAGACAAACAAACAAAAGAAATGAATTTGGTAGGTGAGAATATTACTGTTCCGGGTCGCCAGTGAAAGGAGTCTTCCCGATCACAATGTAGAGTAGAGTGACGCCAGCCGACCAAATATCAATCTTTTGTCCCTGATGCTGAGATCTTAATAAAACCTGAAGAAAAGGAAGAACCTTGAATTGAAACTACTGAAAACAAAGCAATACATAATTACAAAACAGTGAAATAGCATCTCTAGGTAACAAACTTAAATCTCGCATTTAGGTGTCATCCAGTGCAGTGATGAACCTTGATCGGAAAAAGACCACAAATTTAGGGAGTATTATTTCCACTTTTGCGTCCTGTTCTCAGTTTTGTTTTTACTTTTTAATTATAAAACTATCTCATTTTTTCAATATACTTTTTGTTTTCAAAACAATGTACCGGACAGACGAATAGTCTCGTTGAATGCAGATTAAGTATCATCTTACAATGTTCATTTCCTCTCTTTCCTTGCTCAAGGGAAGTTTTAGTTTTAACTTTCACAATGTAAGAGACCAATGGTCTCGTTGGCTGAAAAATTCCCGTAATTAAATTTCTTTAGTCTGCAGGAGACAGTTTGTATGACAAATGAAACGAAATGAAAAATATGGGATACAGAGACCTATGGTGCAACGGAAACTAGCTTAGTGAACCAGTTAAACCTTACGCTAACTCGGAATACTATTCTAGGTAGAAGAAGATAGGGATTCATACGAATGATGATTTCTATTAAACCTTACGTAAATGCTTCACTTTAAATTTCCTAAGCAATATAAATTTGCCTTTCCAAGTGCTAATTATGTTGCATATTTTCTTTGTTTATAAGCATATATGCAAGTCAATGGAATTGACAGCATGATCTTACCTCCGGTGCACGAAATCCTTTGGTTCCAACACATGAACCTTCTTTTTTCTGTTTTCCATCTCCTGAAAAACACATAAACTGTTAATATGCTAAGGGGAGCAATAACAGTCCTCAGAAGGCAAAAGTTCTGCAATTAGAGTCATACCTTTGCCTCTCAATAATCCTGCACCAACAGTAGATGAATGCATAGGCATCGGGGTAATATGAAAAATCTTGCCATCTACCCTGCTTGAGGGAGCAGTAACCCTTTTCCTTTGAGAAGAAGGACCTATTATTGAACTGTTGTTTGCACATTTCATAGTATTCACAAAGCTGATAAGCTCCTTTCTTCCGTGGGAAGGTAAAGGTTCTCTGAGCCTCTCTGCAGAAGCAGTCTTAGTGCTAGCATCTCTGGCAGAAGTTATACCAGAGCCGTCTGTTCCTTGTGCTCTAAGTAAACTCCCACCAACCATGTCGGGACCATTTTTCAGAGGACCAGCATGAGCCTTTTGCTTTACATGCCTATTAAGTTCGGAATAATTTTTATAATCCGCCAAAGCCCTTTTATTGGATGTTAAAGACTTGCTGCCTCCAAGGTTCTTGCCTCGGACCAAAGGGGCAGTCCGAGAAGAGAGAGAAATATTATGGGATGATGCAACCAGACTTGGTTTTGATTTACCTGAAGAGAAGCGCAAACTAATTAGATAGATCATATTATGAATATCATATCATTGACAGTGAAACTTATCAAAGGAATATAAAAAAAACCATATTTAAATAAATTTCTATATAAATTAAAGGATAAATAATCAGTTCAATATAATAAGTATTCACATATTTCTTTTCAGTACAATAAAGAAAATACAATTTATAATAAAATTTTAATTTTATTGTTTGAATTTTGTTAATGTTTAATGGTCAAAGTAATCGAATGCATGCATTTGGTCTTTAATAATTTTCACCTTAAAAATAAACTTTAATGTGCAATTAACCTTAAAAGTAACTTTTTTTTACCCTGCTTTATACATTTAAACTCATTAATGATTCCTTCAAAATTAAGTGTATATTAACATTAAATTTTCCCTGTTAATAAAGATATTTGATAATTATTAAAGAACAAATATGTACTTAATTGTATTAACATTAATGGAGTTCAAACAAAATAGTGTTCAAACAAAAATTAACACAATTAAAGTTGTTATAATAAAATTATACTTTAGTTTTGTTTCTTATTGTACTAAAAATAAAATAAACCTTAAATATAATAGGGGTAGAAGCAAAAAAAAATGTTATTTATGTTAATTACAAGTATCATAAGAAAACCAAATATTCAGCAAGTTATATTTCTCAAAAAAAATAAAATAAACAACTAATAAGTGAAAAGAAATCTTACTTCCAACGTTGTTCTTCTGCTTTAAATCCTATAAAGAAAATATTGAAATTCATCAGTGTCAGGATTAAAACAATCAGTCAAAACTCTTGACAAGAAGCGGAAAAGAGAAGCAACCTACCATGGCAAGGTTGAAATCAATAAGGTAGCCTCTGCTTAGCTTTCGAGAGAAAAGGAAGTTTCCAGGTTTAACGTCTCTGTGAACAACTCCCTACATTTTATAGAGTTAGAATTTTCTCAAAACAATTTTACTTACTGTCGTTTTCAAAAGTCACATGGCATAATGATTGCGCAAAGAGAAAAATACCTCTTTGTGCAAGCAATAAAGGGCCCTGAACAAGCAATACCCGTACCATTGAAGCTGAACTATATCAATTTCTTTTTTCAAAACCTACAAATTGAAAAGGAAAACTTATCTCCATTAAACATGAATGTAGAGCATGTAAGAGTATTCGAATGGATGCTTTAAATTAAGATTAAAAAGGACACAATCTCTTGCATATCTTTTTCCAAAATCTATAGAAGTAATTCCTAGATCTATTAAAGAGGAATTCAAGAAAACGTCAGGATTCTTATGAGCTTATCAGTTTAACATTGGGAAATGCTAAAAGAGGAATTCATTCATCTCCTGAATTCGATGGATTGATAAGAAATTAAAATGTACGAAACAGAAGACATTTTTTTTCTGATAAGAAAATATAAATTGTACACAGCTTCAGCAATTACCTCAGGTCTCTCATGCTCAACATGCTCTAACACAAAGCAGTCGGTGTTGCCATTTTTTAAAGAACCTTCATACCTTATTATGAAGTTTTTGCCACTGTAACATACGGAAAAAAATATTAACAAAGAACAGAATGCATTGCGGCTTAAATATAAAAAATATTATACCCTTATGTCTTATACTTACCCAAAACGCTCAAGCATATTCCGTTCAGTAGTTACGTGGTTTTTATGAGCATTACTATGAGGACCTGAAAATCACAAGTATATATTGGACCATCAATATCAATTTCTTAAAATCCATTATGCCAATCATATAGTAAATTAGTATAAGTATAGTAATATCAAAATGATTACATACAAAGCATAGCTTCCAGTTTCTATTATAAGTGGGAAACTGAACGCAAGAACAATAAGAGTATGGACCAAATTCTTAAAGAAAATTAAGTTGCTTTTTTTTATCATAATACTAATGGCAGGCACATAATTAATACAAAGGATAAGTGTCATTTACATTTTATTGCAACCCGTTTTCCATCAGTAGTTCTTTGAGCACGGTAAACAGTGCCATAACCACCTATATGGAAAAAAAAAATGTCATCGCAATTTAATATTTCTTTCCATCAAGAAGGAAGTGTAGGAGAAAGAAAGAGTCCACATACCTGAACCTTCTTCTTCCTCTATTGTAAACGCTTCAAATGATGGATATGTTTTTTTCTCCACCTGATTCAAAAAAATAACCAAAATGGACTAAATGAACATACAAGGAACCTCTTAATAAAATGGTCAAAATGATCCTAAAAGTCACAGCCTATTTCAAACTACAGCACACCTTAGTCGTAGCGGAAATATTTTCTGCCATGTTCTCTTTATGATTTTGCTTCCTCGTTGTAAGTTTCTGATCATTTTTACATTGATCAACATTTCTTGGAACATTACATTTATTGCTGGCTAGTGACTCTTTAAGAATTTGTGACTTAGGGTGCAGTTCATTCTTCTGTCCCCCCTTTAATGTGCTAGAAATTTTCAAAAGCCCCTTGGGATTTGAAGAGGAATTAGCTATTTTATAAGTTATTGTGTTTCTCTCAGTCTCCATTTTTTCCAAACTTATTGCATGGGCAGGGTTTTTTTGTTTCAAACCATTAGTCAATCCTTCTCCACAGACTGCTCCATTGACCATCTGAGTAACATCTTCCTTGTCTCTATCAGTGTCAGCATCGATCAGCCCCTTCTTTGAACCACTTTGCCCCTCATCATCTTCATTAGGTTTTCCTGGTAGATTTTTGCAAGCATTGCTTTCACCCGTACCATCTTCTTCCACATGATGAATACTGTTTAGATCAGTGCAGTCATGCGTAAATGTGTCAAAATCCATTTTCTTCCCGAATCCAAGGCTACTATCATCAATGCCGTTTTTGCATATTGAGGGATCTAAGAGAGCACGGTCAACACGGAGATTACATGGCATGAATCTATATATGTCCGCTAGCTTTGCACCGTGGTTTAAGTCATTGATGATTGATTTAGAAACCTCTTCATTACACATGGTTTGGCAGGGATCATTATTGGCTTGCCTATGTTTAACATTTAGCATTAGACAACCTGAACACTTTTCATTTTTATCAACACGCAAGGGGAATACAAAATTCCCCCTACCTATATTCTGAGATTCAAATTTTAGGACAGGGAAATTTCTTCTCTTCAGAGCCTCTGCAGCATCAGCAAAACTCTGCACGCCAAAGAAAAATTCCAGAGATTGGGCACCAAATTCAGCATGAAATGCAATGATTGCTAAAGAATATATATATATATATATATATATATATATATATATATATATATATATCACTCTATAAGACTGAATAAAAATGCATCTGTTTAAACAACAACTCCTATTAATGTGTAATTTTTATTGGTTACTTATAACTTATGAAAAAAGAACTAGAACTAATATATTACTATTTTATATTAAAATGAAAAATAAACTTCTCTAATTGTTATGATATTTAATCTTTTAATAGATTTTTTTTTCATAAAAAACGAAAGGCAGCCAAACTGTAAACTAAGATATTCATACTAACTAATAATAAGCATTTATTTCTATAGCTTTATTTTCCACCTGACTCTAAGGCACCCTAGATGCAAGAGAATGCAAATAATTCTCAACTCAATCAAGTGAGTTACACTGTCGAATATCAAACTCACACTATCTAACCAAGTTCATTAACAATGTATGATAAATAGGCCATTGTGATTCACTATGTATTAAATTAATTTATCGTTCAAACAACCGTACATACACGCCACCAACGATGAGTCGAAAGGCAACCAATTTATACCATCAGAAATTGAAATTTAGGAATAATAATTATGGTCGATTACCTAAAATAACATTCCAACATCACTTAACCAAAAATCAATATTGCAAATTATCACCTAAACACACAAAATAATCACAATCATCACCTCACCACCTAAACGGTTCTATTTCTATTTTATTCTCCTGATTATATAATAATGGTCCTGAATGCAAGAAAATGAAACCCAATCATAATCAAGCTATGGTCACATTTCACAAACACAAACAGCAGTCAATCAAAATTACCATTCCACGTGCATATCACCATCAACAAGCACAAGCATCAGTGCCTTCAGATTCGCATTGGAGCCTCTAAGTTCTCATTGGAATACTATCTAGCATGATTTTTAATTAGGCATTCATATCTCATTATATATTAGAGTTGGATATAATATTGGTTTTAATTTGAGTGATGTTAAAAGCTGAATTTGCATGGATAAAAATTATATATATTCACTTTCAAAATAAGAATAAAAACACTCAACAACAATACGTGCACTCTAAAATCAATTTTAACCAGAATCAATTGTACAAACGCGTAAAAACACAATAATCATTGACACTCCTCCAACCTAAATGGTTGTGTCCCTACTTTTTACACCTGATTATTATGCCTCCTAAATTCAAGAGAATGAAACTCTTACGTAGGCACAGAACATAGTCTCAAATTTACGTGTCCTATCCCAAGTGCACATAACCGTGTAGCAACAAAAATCAGTGTATTTAGATTCACGTGGAATCATCAAATTTGCCATTCAAATGCAACCTAAGGTATTCGCTAATTCTTTATCTTAATGTTCACCTATTGGATGCAATATATTTGTGAGTATAATGAAAGTAATTCATGCCACTTCAAAATTTGCTTTAACCAAGACATCCTCACACACAGAAAATGAAATGAGAATGAGAATGAGAATGGAATACCTGGAACGACAACTCCCGAATTCCGTTCCCAATCGCGAACCTCTTGTGTTGTACTCCATCTGCTATCGCCAAAATATCAATCAAATCAAATCACCAGAGAAATTAAACAGTAAATCAAAATCCAAATTGAAAAATCAATAGAGATGCACCTTCCGCCGTGTCGAATAGCAACTTGCGTTTCCTGGAATTTGTTTGTGGTTCAGGAGAGAGACGGAGAGAGAAGAAGCTTCCGAGGGCAAAGACCGCACTAAGAGAGGGCGTGACGAGTCCATTGTCAGTTACAGAGAGCGGTGAACCGGGGAGAGAACTGACGTAGCAGACAAAGTCCGGCGAGGCGGTGAATAAACGGCACTCCGCGGCAAGGCGCTGCGGATAGACTGTGTGGCCGATTCGGAGGAGGAGTGCGAGGAGATGCCACGATTTCTCTTCGAGTTCGAATTCGCACTCCGCCATGACCATGGATCGAGATTCGGATTTCTTGTTTGGGATGCAATGCGGTGTGACAAGGTTCAGAGAGAGAGAGAGAGAGAGAGAGAGAGAGAAAGAGAAGCGGGAAATAAAGTGAAGAAAAGAGAGTTTTGGATTTTGATAATTGGGGGTTTTGTGTTTGGGTAATTTTCCCGCTTCTTTTTGGGAAAGAATACTGTGTAAGCTATGAGAAAAGAGGCACACCTGTGACATGAAATCTTGACCGCCAAATATAATAATAAGATAATTAACGAGTTAGATTTATGAGTTTCAGTCAAATTAACAATAACACTGTCATAATCTGACTATTTTAAGATTTAATAATTTTCCATATACAATAATGTATGGGAGAAATATAAAACGTATTTGTGATATATATTATTTATTCTTATAAAACTGTAAAACAGTTAATTAAAAATTATTATATCGATCAATTTAATTCAATCATTAAACAATTATTTTGAAGGAAAACTATATAAGAATGTAAAAGTGTTTTTAACATATTAAATTTTTAAATTAATAAAAAATTGAATGTTGATTCCAAATCAACATTTTATACTAATTAATATCAATTGAAAATATTTAAATACTAACAACTAAATTAGGGAATGTAAAAATATCATTTCTTTAAATAATTAACTAAGAAATAAATTAATACTAATTTAATTAATTTTTATGAAACAAATTAAAGTATAAAAAATATATACGACTTTATGAAATGTAACAACAATAAATAATCTGTAGTAACAAAAATGGAAGAATTTCATGTAATAAAATATTTAAGGATAATTTTTTCCCTTTTATAAAAGTCTTTTCATTTTTATTTATTGCAATTGTTTTAAAAAGATGAGAAATAATTATGTATAAAAAATTATAAATATAAATCAAAA
>Ga0123341_1005977_pt1 | contig 10941 bp, 8 predicted proteins | sample Turbeapinknodule_FD_89959 | JGI IMG/M metagenome (GOLD analysis project Ga0123341, IMG submission 89959) | Root nodule microbial communities of legume samples collected from Mexico - Turtle bean Mexico pink nodule | ecosystem: Host-associated > Plants > Roots > Nodule | place: Mexico: Nepantla...
GAGTAAAGTAAATAGTGATTATAAAGTATGCAAATAGATTTATCAATCAAATTATTTTATTTAAGTATTTTATATAAAAAAATATTAAATAAGTAATTTAATAAAATTAAAATTTCTACTATTTTAGTTTTAATATTTTTTTAGGAAAATTAGATTTGCAAATAACTTAATTCTGACTTAATTTTAATTACTAAAAAAAGTTTAGAGATTCATCACCATGAAGTGGAATTCATTATAAAAATAGACTAATTCTCCTTTCACGTGAATCCTACATTTTTAAATCCTTAAAGGATCCTTGTCACTTTTATTTGAAAAAAAAACCTGGAGAGGAGTTCGTGTAGATGGTGTAGGCGTCTTTAGTGGAGGTGGTGGTGTAGTCGTTTGTTATGGTGATAGAGATCGATGCATTGTTGTTAGGTACAGTAGAGTTGTGTTTTGAGGTAAGCATTTTCATTATGCATGATGGATGTAGAGGCAATGGCGCAAAACTGTTTTTTTGGATATCGGTGTTTGGAAAGTGACTTAAGAATGTAGATATTTAGAACTATTAAGTGTAGATTATGGATATACACATCCAGAATGTATAAAGAGGCCTCCGGATTTCGGTGTCTGAAAGTCATTGTTGGGTGTGTTAATAACGTTATAGATCGTGATATCCGAAAGTCAATTAGCAGTTTCAGATGAGTAGATCCAGAAATGGATTATTTGTGTTGCAAACATGGATGTCTGAAATGTTAAGCTTCCTGACATGTATTTTTTTATACAGTAGTGTTAATGGATACCGTAGATTCATGCATGAAAATTTTAGGGGAGATTATCCTGTGAGATGAATTAGATGATGTTGATCTGGAGTAGTCAATATCTTATAATGCATTAAATAATGAACGTAGGGCACATGAGTGTAGTGAGATGTTCACTACAAATGAGGTAATATCAAATGTGTTTTTATTTTAGTCATGATGTGTGAAGTGTACTTTATGAATGATATATAAGTTTAGCATATGTTATTGTAGGTATTTGCTAATCGAGATGAGCTCTTAGAGTTGACAAGAAGTGTTGCCTATAATTATGGATTTGTTATTGTTATATTAAGGTCGGATACATGGATCGAGCTACGAGAAAGGATGACATACATATTATTAGGTTGTGAGAGAGGAGGTAGATAAAAAAGGACATAGATATCAGTCGAAGTGAAACTAGGAAATGTGATTGTTCTTTCACATGAGAAAACATTTTTCACCTATCCACCGGATATACGAATCCAGAATGCATTAACATGCCTACGAATTTGATTATCTAGAATGCACTAGAAAGACTATGAATTTCATTATCTGGAATTCATATTTATATTTACGAATTTTGTTATCTAGAATGCATGTCCATGCTTACGAATTTCATTATCCATAATGCACTCCAATGCCTACGGATGGTCATATCCATAGTAGCAAGCTTACATATCATCATATTCATAAAGTTGTGTTTGCTAGTAATAACTTGTATTTTTGCTACTTTGAATGCACAAAATTTAAATAATATGAACAAAATCACACACCAAATACACTTAAATATAAACCAATTGACATTAAAACAAAATGAATTCATAGTTGAAGTTCAAACAACAACGTTCATGAATGCAACTATTACAACAAAACCAATTGCTCTAATGCATGAATAATACCTCAATCACTCCTACATATGCCCTCTAACATAAACAACTCTATCATTCGTCGTTCCTCGTGCTAACTTCAAGACTGCTTGTATTCCTTTCCATACAGGGGTGCCCTCCACTAAATGACCATCATTAATTAATTGTTGCAATGATTGTGTAATTCTATGGCAAATACCCCACAACCATGAATATCATAATGTTAGACACAAATCAACATAAATAAATAAAAAATTATAAATGGTTCATACATCCCACTGAGCAGGATGTTCAACATGCGTCTCCCGAGGATGCGTTGGAACTATTTCGTATGCAGGTGCTTCTGAGGGTATGACCCTAAGACGGTCATCCTCAGCCATGTCAATGACACATGGATTCGATACAAATCAAAACCACTTGATATATTGTTCAACGCAAGCGTCGAGATGAGGTGCTAAGTCCATATCTTGTATGACATAATCATTGAAATGCAACCACCATTGTCAATCCACTTCATTTGTAATCAAATTGCCATCTTTAACTATAGATGGGTACCGAGACATCTTTTGCACGTATCCATACTGATGGAGAACACGTTCAGGCAAGTGCAATTGTCTCCAACTTCCAAACTTGATATAACCTAAGAATAAGGATTGTATCTAGCTGCAACCACACAACTACAACTAAAGTAACTTTTCCTGGTTCATACATCATACAACGGGATTCCTCTTCAGAATACTCGAATTGCATATGTCTCATGCCTGTAAAGAGAAAATGCTCATAAATCCAACTTTACAACAAAGTTGCATAACTAGTTAGTTGCATAGTCTTTGCGTAGCTACAATCTTCTAGTTGCTCATACATGTGGGTTAATGTGGTTGTTGCCCAAGCATATCCCCCCGTCAGCCTTAAATATACAAAAAATCCCAAGTATATGAAACTGACTGAAGTAGCACACTTGTCAGTGAAACAAATACGCTATGGCTGCTACAGTCCATTGCCTTCTCATACACATCTCTCAACCAGCTGAGGCGCACATGAGCTCCCCGACAGTGCCTTGTCTCTTCAGCTGCAACTCCACGGCAAACACGTAGGGGTTCTGCCAACAAGTCATTCACTCCATCTGCATCTAATCTCTGGTGCGTATAAAATTGGCCAACAATGGGTAGATGCAAAAAATTTGACACATCATCAAAGGTGGTGGTCATCTCCCCAATAGGTAAATGAAATGTGTTAGTCTCTACATGCCATATCTCTACGAATGCAAAAAGCAATCTTCTACCTACATTCCCACAGCTTGCATGAAAGAGACCACCTAAGCCAGACATTTACACTGCAACCTCTATGCGCTCATGTGGTTCTCCCAACTTATTCACCATTCTCTCATGAGAAACAACTTTAAGTTCATCAGGATCCTACAATAATCAACAAATATCATCAACAAATACATACATAACACACTCAATTAACTAGTCATATATTAAATCTTCATTACTTACCAAACCATCCCATAATTGTCACACCATATGATCTTCATAATTAATCAACAATGACTTGTTCGCTGGCCCTCCTGGATAGCTTTCATCCTCAATTTCTACTTCTTCATGTTCAACATTGTCTTCAAATTCCTCATTTCCAATTGAATTACTAACACCACCATGCTTTCTTCTCACAGATGCAATTGGTCGCACGCGATCTACCTTAGAAGATCCTTGATGGAAAATGTTCCTTCATGACCGAATTGATTTCTTGAATTGTTGGATGATTTGCAAAAGCTTCAATGGAGGAAACGTGCAAGGATGACTCTCATGGAGCTATGGATTCCTTGAAGGTGCTTTATAGGTAAGGAGAGTGATTGGTTGGGCCATACCACTTGAGCTAGGTGAAGAAGAAGACTAAAGTGTCTATCCAAAAGAGACAAGACAAGGGAGTGAGAAAGGTTAACAACTTTGGTAGCAATTTCACTCATTCATTAATCTTACAAAAACATGAGTCAAGCACCCCTTTATATAGTTTTAGGGTCTGGCCATTGGTGTACAAACTTGGTGGGAAATTCAAATGGAAAATGGTTTGAATTAGGCGTCTATTTTGAGCTCACATGGAAGGCGTGACATGGTGTGTATCATGTGCTCAAATTAGGTCTAAAGGACCGGCCAAGGTTAAAGTAGGTGTTTCTAGAAACCCTAATTTAACCTAGGTTGGTTTTTAGTTGTCTTAATTCAACCTAATTATATCCCAAAAAAATAGAAGTAAAATTCTTATTCTACTTTGACAAGAAAATAAATTCTACTCTACACTAAGTTTATGACATTTTTGAACATGTATAGGAAATTTTCTCTACCATCAGTAGTAGAGTCCTAGTCTTCTTTAATCTTCCTTACCATTGACCTAGTTGTTGGGCCTGAGCTTAGCCTTCTTCCATCAATCCTCCTCCTCTAATCCTCACCATGGCCTCAAATGAAAGAAAAAATACAACAAATTCCAAATTTACATATTTGGAACACTTCTAGATTTCTTTATCCATAACACAATGCATTTTTTCTTCTGAATTTTCATTTCTAGGATGTTTATGGATTTACTTATCCGGACTCCTTTGCTTACATTTGGTTCTTCCGGATCACGTCATCTGGGACACCTCCAAATTTCGACATCCGGAGTCCAACCTAAACAAAACTCTACATTCGGATAACCATATCCGAAAAGCATCAGTTTCCATGAAAAACTTTCCTTTCTTCTTCAATGACCACTTCTACGATGACCACTACTGAAGCACTCCAATCAAGCACCACAACTCTCGCCCTCCATCGCTGAGTCTCCGTGTTCCGTCATGCACCAAAATCGCTTACCGTGGAATGAACCGTGCTACACTTCAACCCTAAGTCTTATTTTAAATGACTAAGGACAAAATAGTAAAACCCTATCTAAGTGTTGGGGGCATGTAATAAGTGATATGGTGTAGGGAAAATTAGCCTAAAAATAAGGTAAATTTGTTTTTCAATGATTGTTACATGAAAAAAACTTCTAAATTGCGCAGGATCCTAATTATTTAAAAATTATTAAATTGAACATTCATTTTCGACTGTTTCTTACTGCACCCCATCATTCTTCTTCCTGCATCCAATTATTTTTTGAAATATTAAAATTACCCTTCACATTTTAATTTGAAAATGTAGTTTCCATAGAGTGTGTGGGTTACAGGCGGGATCGTGAAGATTTCTGCATCAAACATTGAGTTCGAAAGAGCTATAATGGAGGTGTTGGGTTGTTTTTGAAGGCTTCATTAGTGGTTTCCGGTAAGCAATGAGTTGTGTTGAACTAATGTGGATGGTTATGGGGACGTGTAGGTTTCCGAAAATTAGGTTTTGAGAATGACTTCTAGAATAGGTAATCTGAAACAGGTAAAATAAATTCCAGAATCACAAATCCATAAGCCAAAAAAACGCATTCTAGAATGGGGTGTACGTAATGCAAAGTTATTCCTGGAATTGGAAATCCTGAAGAGAAAAAAATCATTCTGAAATACCCTTCCCAGAACACAAAATGCATGCACTTCCCCAAATGGCTTCCAAATTTGTTATTTATAAAAAACAAAACCTTACCTTTCTTCTCCACTGAACAACACGACTCCAAACCCTCTCACTAACCACCGCAATAAACCAGAATACACATAAATATGTCCACAGAGAGCGCACCAAAATCGCAAGGAATTCCCAGGAAACAGTGTCAACAAAGAACGCAAAGAAGAGAGAGGGACATGCTACGCTGGGTTAGGATTTATTTAAAATCTTCCAGAATTATTGTAGTCCTTTCTGATGGGGTGGAGGAAGAAATACCCTTCATTTTCCCACAACACAAAAAGTCGAGTTTACACTTAAAAAAATGGCACGATGCGAAAATATTTTTTTCTTTCATTCATAAACTTATTTATTTTATGACAGGGTTGGACAGTTAAAAACGTATTTTATGACAGGGTTGACAGGTAGACTTTCCAAGATGAGACAAAAATTCCCAATTCCAATCAAACCAACTGAAGTTTATTAATATAAAACTACAGCAAAGATATTCCAATTTCATGATCACCAACATTCCAAATACTAGCTAAAATTTCTTATATTTCCCACTAAACACGAAGTTCACAAATGAGTATACAACCGAGTACATGTTCATAGTTTTCTTTTTTGTCTTGAACACACTTTCTATTTCACTCTTTTTTCCGTTGATTAAATTTATTAAGAATCTCAAAATAATTAGAGAAACTCATCAAATAAAGAGTGTATCAGAATGTACATTGCTGTCATTCTTCTCACAAATTTTTGTGTGCTTATGTATATTCTTTTAAGCAACTAAAACATCAGAGAACTATAGTTCTTCACGTTACCAATAATCACATAAGTTGATACTATGTATGGTACACCCCCTTTACAACTGATAGATGATGATCTCCTCTTCTCCTCTTCCACAGTGACACATTGAACACATTCTATTACCAAGAAATGAAGACACTAGTTATCAGTTTGAATTCCTTTCCTGTTAAAATGAGACAGGAAAAACAACAGCTTTAAGATGGAGAGTTAAAAAGGCATGGCTAGTGGCTAAGTAAGACGGCAAGATGGTAGCCTGAAGCAGAACTAGCAATATTCATCTCCTAGCCAATTATCCTTCTCCTTTGGACCTGTTGGCCCCTCCTCACCATAAAGCTCTGTTGGAAATAGTTCAAATAAGTTCTCCACAGAAAATCTAACAAATGGTGGAAGCATATCTATTATCTTGTCTATCTCAGAACGTGAATCATATACAATTGTAGGACCCCACTCTCTCATATATAGCAACCAACATGGTTCTGTAATGACTCCTTCACCAAGGTACTCGGCTGCAACAACCTGATATTTGATGCTTGAATCCACAATAAATTTGCTTTGAGCTGCGTCATTGCGTACTCCTATTCCTAGTTTGGATGGTCCTTGAAGATAAGTCCCAGGATGAGGGAAACTAGCATGGCCATCTTTTGATGAATAAACTATAGGCTTATTTCCCTTGATAAACTCCAGATCAAATGCATTTACCCATTGACCTCCACTATGCTGAGAGAAGAATACAGACCATAGTTCTCCGGTGAAGTTGCTTATACGAAGGGTGAAGTGCTCCCAGTCACCTACATGTTCACCTACCTTGCTCATCTCAATGTTCATAAGTGCCACTTTAAGGGTTGCAGGTCCATTGAAGGGGCAAAAAACCCACATCACAATATCAGTAAAGGCTCCTCCTAATGCTGGCTTTACATGAACATAGAGTTCTGCACTCTCTATGTTTCCCTTCTTTAGATTGTTTCTTGCATCTTGATCGGTAGGCAAATCAATCCAAAAGGCACCATCATTAGTTCCTCCACTAGGTAAATTTGTGCCCTTATATTCTATAGCTTTACCCTTGCTACTTCCAGCAGTATACAAAACTGCACCATTCTTAAAAAACCATTGCACTGATGATGGCAAGTACTTCTCATCAGGATGAAAGTATACAGTGGGACCATAATGCTGAATAAGTGCATGAATCTGGTTCTGATTTGGCATCGCATGCAAGGAAGAATCAAGATTCTTCAAGCATGCAATATCCACCACTTCTTCAGAATCAAAGTAGGCACTACCACAGAAGAATGTCCCAACAGACACACCGCTAGCTAACATACCTCTATCACAGGGTTCTGTATTCCAAACCTGAAATGCCTTTTTTGCATATTTTGACTTTACAGTAAGTAATAGATCAGAAGTCTCACAAGTTTCTGTGAGATCAGCTCGCGTGCATCTAACTTCTTCAACTTCAGGTTCATTAGGACTGCTAGTAACTACTATGCCCATGGCTTTATAACCAGTTGGAGGGTTTGGCAACCAAAAGTAAACACATTCATCATGTGAATCAATGCTCCATACTAATGAGTAGCCAAGTGGTTTTTCTAGAGCAGGAGATTCCAACACAGAGGCATTAGTTTCCCGTGCCACAAGAACATATCCTCTTAATGGCTGGTCATTAGACTGACAGTAGTAACCAAGGCAGAAAAAGCCTTCAGGAATTTCCAAAGGTCTATAAAATGTGAAACCCAACGATTTCCCACGCAAACCTGTGCATCTCCAAACCTTCTCAAACTTCTCTACTTTCAAAACTTCTATTTCTCCAAGGCATATTCTTCCACTTGCAAAACTACCACCTGGCCAGATCACTCACAGGTTTAGATAAATAAGATATTAAAGCCACAAAGATTTGACAGCATAACCGGAGAAGATCAATTAGTTAGAACCAAACAGAATTAAAAGCTCATTGACAGAAATAATTCAATTATCTTGTCTGCAGTAAAGATGCTTACTTGATGCACAATTGCATAAGTATCAAGCAAAAGTACAAGCTAGGCTTAGCATTGTATGATTGGAAGATTTGGATAACTGTAAGTTCTGCACAAAGTGCAGCAGTAATTGATATTGTTTAATTCTCAAAGGAAACCATCAATAAGCTTCACAACTTTTGACAAAACATTTAGTGTGAAGTCAGAAGATACGAGATTCCAGTAGGAGGGTTGAAAAAAGGGTAACATCATGAACCTTTTCCCTCCTTAAAAAACAAGATCTTTTAAAGGACTTTTGAAGTGAAGCAATAAGTGATGGAAGATGGTCAACGAGACAATCATGGAATTAATGACACTACTTCACATCCAAACAAATTTTATATATAAATAAAGTAAAACAAGGCATCCTCTCAGTTCATACTGATGGTATATGTGCAGTCAAATTAATAACAACGCATCGAATTTTTTTTTAATTTCTTTAGGCTATGCAATCGGCTTTTCTCAACATCCTTGTGAATTTACTAAAGGTGATCAATTTAAAGATATGTGCGGATAAACCTGCAAAAATACTTAAGGTATAAGAAAATAAGAAGGGAAAATAAAATAAGTTCTCTATATGCTAAAACTAGCTCATAAATGGGCAATTTTGTAGAATTCTGTTGCATCAATAAAAAAAAATACTTTTGGCTTATCCATGAACAAATTAGTTTATAGAGAAACTTTGTTCGTTTTTTTTCTTCGTATTTTCTTCTGTTATAAGAGTTTTTGGATAAGTTTATCTACTCAGTCCCCAAGTCTGTCAACAGAAAGTGTATAAATTCTCTTGAAACTTATTTTCAAACAAATAATTGTTTTCAGAATATACTGCAAGATGATTGATAAAAGAAAAGGACGTATAAATAGTAACAAATATCAATTTTGATCCAATAACCTCCGTAGTTTACTCAAATTCTACACTTTTGGAACCCCCCACCCCTCCCCCCCAAAAAACAAAAAAGTCGACCGATCCTAAAAGTCTGGTTTATGAATAACTCATGAAAATTAACAGACCAAAAACTGTTTTTTCAAATGATACAGTATGTATGAAGTTTAGACTCTCGTGTGATTAATAACGAAAGTTCCTAATCCCAGTAACTCTACCACAAAAAGGGGCGTGAAAAAGGAAACCCATGAGTGAATTCAAGAAAAGAACAGAAAAGCTTGTTCAAAAAGTCAATGCTAAGGACTTACATACCTTGTGGCCATTGAGGAAGGGGTGAAGGCAGAGAGAAGGGAAGTGGATCAGGGTCAGTAAATTCAGGGACACAGTCCCAGCATAGTAAACTCTTGCACCCAAACATCTCTAAGAGAGACAAGTATTGTTTAGAGACCCTCTTCCAAAAGAAGAGAGAGGGTGGTTTTCTTTCTTTTCTTCCTTCAAAGGAGTCCAAGAAGAGAGAGAGAGAGAGAGGGAGATTCTTCAATCAATAGTAAAGGAAAAAGCCTTTAACTTTCTCTCCTCTTCTCTCTTCTCTCCTTCTTACAGAGATTATGCTCTGTTTTGGTCTGCTTTAACTTTAGATTAGTTTCCAGTTTTTTGAGGTTGTCTTTTAATTTGTAAGGTCAGAGTTGGTGGGTGCTTCTCCAAACCTTTAAATTAATTAATCCATTGGAAAGAGGTATTTGGTTGTTACGACAAAATATAAATAACAGACTTTGCGTAAACAATGTTCACTCGCCTCCTCGTGGATGTTCCAGACACGCTTGTGCTATGCATTACTTCATTATTCAATTATTAGGTTTGTTGTTGTTGATTAAGACATATTTCTCTCTTTCTTCCACTTTTCATATATGAGCATACTCCACAAGCATATCTTAAATCTTTCTGCATTTACTCTACTACTGTAAGGTTAATTTAGTGTATCTATATCCCAATTTCTCTTTCTATTTATTTATTTATTTCACCTTGTGATGCGTACAAGAAAACTAGGGAGAATTGATTATAGATGAAGAAAAAAATCAAATCAAAATAAACTAATTTATAACTCCATTTGAATATGTTAAAAATATAGTTTGAATATATATGCTTAAACTGGTCTTAATCTAAATTTTATGTGAGAACTGGTATATTTTTCCGTACTATACATGTTTATTTTTAAAATAATTTTTATATAATAGAATATATAATAAATTCACATTTTAAATAATTTATCAAATTGTATATTATAAATAAATTGGAATTTGAAAAATTATTGTGAAAATAATTGCAAACTATTTATTATGAATAACAAATAAAATATGAAAAAATTGATTTTTATTATATAATTTTGTAAATATATAAACTGAAAATAGTATCATAAATTTATAAATGACCACACACCAAAATATATATATATATATATATATATATATGGTTGAACCAATTATCTCTTTGATTGTGATCTCATTTCTTTTTTTTCATATTTCTCTTCGATGCAATAAATATTATAATAATAAATATTATAATAATAATAATAATAATAATATTATAGATTTTTCTTTAATTATTGTGCATATATATATATTTTACTGTTAAATCAAGATAAAACATTTGTATCATTATTAAAATTGTATTATCTAATTTTTTATATGATTTAACTCATTTTAATATACTTTATTTTTAACATGTTTTCTTATGAGATTGGTGAGTATTAGATATCAATGTGTCCTCCTAATTCGGTCCCTAATGATAAAAAAAATAATATATATATTGTACCGGACGAGCACACGTGGTCGACCGACCGAACGCATAATAAATGTAAGTGCACTCGTGACAAGCTAAGGTGGTTAAGATACACCTTCGAAGAATAAGGAATGCGCGTTGAAAGAAGATATGTTCCCCGGGTATTCCGGAGCACGACTGGCAAGACCTATCCATAACCACCCTGAGCCCAAGGGATAGAAAGCCCATTAGGCAATCCTATAAATACTGTGCTCAAGCCAGAGA
>Ga0123341_1005978_pt1 | contig 10940 bp, 2 predicted proteins | sample Turbeapinknodule_FD_89959 | JGI IMG/M metagenome (GOLD analysis project Ga0123341, IMG submission 89959) | Root nodule microbial communities of legume samples collected from Mexico - Turtle bean Mexico pink nodule | ecosystem: Host-associated > Plants > Roots > Nodule | place: Mexico: Nepantla...
AATCATTTTTATTTTATTTTTATAGTTGATATATATCCAATTGTTATTTGATAATTTTATTTATACAATCATAATTTCATTTTTAATATTTAACACTGGAAAAAGATATTGGATACTTATAATGTTATGATTTTTTACTGTGATTTTTATTTTTTATAAAAAAATATTTAATTAATGTTTTAATTAAGGAGACAATGTACCTTTAGAAATAGAGACGGAAATGGAGAGGGATTTTTATTTGAGACATAAAGAGCACTTCTTTCTATTTAACCATACTGAATTACTGTCTACTTTGTTTTTAGCATCCAGATACAACTTTAAAAAAATTAATTAGAGAAATAGGAAATCATCACCACAGGTCATTGTTCTTTCTCTTGTATATAACTAAAAATCTCTTATATTTTGGGTACAAACATTCATGGGGGCATCATAATCTTAAAAAATTATCAGTTTTCTTCAATCTAACTGAGATCAACAGTATGGTAATATACGAGAATCAATTTTCATTGAAAAAGAAAAAATATCCATAGGTAAAGGTCTTTGGGGAGGAGGCATTTTTCCCTGCTTCCTCCAATATATATCACTGTAACTTTAGGTTATTTCACACATATAAAGAAGAAGAATAAGTATACCATTTTTAAAAATAATTTTACTAAAATAGTTCCACTTTTCGATAAATGCATTACTTCGACTGAATACAAAGTAATTAATTTGAAGAAAAATTAGGAAGAAACAAAGTTTAAAATAGAAGTTATCAATGATAGATCACTTTTTGAAACAATCTTAGTAAAAAGTCAAATAACTTCCGATCAAAAACAGGTAAGGATCCCGGAACAATATTGCTTGCAGCAGCCATGTTGCACCTTGATCTTTCTACGACTTTCTTTACACTGTTGCGATCTCAGAGACTCATCTACACATATTCTTAATCTCCAAGAACTCCACTCAATATATAATGGTGAAAAACAATGAAGAAGAATCACTCATAAGTCACAATTCTCACAGAAAATTCTCAAGAAGTCCCCTCGATAACTGCCAACAATATTTGCTCTCTCTTAATCCTCACAGACTTAGATTCGAATAAACTTTGATAACATGTTAACAATCCCTTACAATAAAAAAGAATTGTATACTTGATCGAATGTGTGTTACAGAAAACAAAATGACAGACAGCCTTGTTTACATAGTTAGTAACAAACATTTAAACTTTGAATTTTCAACATATTTATCAATGCTACTTTTTATGAGACTTGGATTTAAGTTTGTGAGTATTACCTAACTAAAATTTTATAGGCACTCTCAAGCCGTCGTGAGCAAGTTGCACCGATAGTCCTTCCCTAAGAACAATTATAGAAGAATCAACAGTGTAATATGCCAATATCCACAAAGTAAAAAATACAGAGGTAAATAGTTAGACAAAATTCACAGGGTATTGTTAATGAGTGTTATGAATCAAAATATCACCAATTACATTTTTATTAGTTTCTTTTGCAATTTTGACAAATGGAAAGAAGTATACTACCTTTTGGACCACTCCATTAAAAACTCATTGTCCTTGTAGTAATCAAACTCGTGACTCATTCCAATCAATAAGGTTTGCTTTGGACACAACCTCTTCACAGTTTCAAGGGCCTGTCAAATTACAAACAGTGACATTTCTCCATCGGGGACATAATTAGCATTAGGTGCGTCAAAATGACCTCAAACCCGTGAGTCAGTTTGGCTCACCACGGGTTCGAAACGAGAAATTTAAATATGAACTAAATTGAACCAAACTCACTTGACACGTAGGTTAAACCATGGGTTGAAGGTGGGTTGACCCATAACCTACCAACAACAATCTTTATAAGTTTTTCATTATAATTATTAACTACTTTTAATTATGTAGGTTGACATTTAGTTTTTTTAACACTAGAATGTTTTTCAATGGTATTTGAATGATTTAGATGCTTAATTTATTTGTTTGCCTAATTATATTATATAAGTTAACACTTTGATTTTCACTTACTTTCTTTAAATGATCACTTTTCAATTGTGGTTAATGTTTAATGAAATAAGTGAACATCTTGATTGTACAACTATAAACCGGTGGATTGAACCAATCTGCTTTGATTGTACTACAATAAATATATGAAACAAATTGTGAGAGCAAAATATGCTCAAATGAGCCAACCCACCAACCTGAGGTGGGTCGAGCCAGATTAAAAATTAAAGTGAGTCAGGTTAAGTTGACTCGCAGTGGTGAGTCAACCTGTGTAAGCTGGGTTTACTCTCTTTGGCACCCCTAATTGGCATTAAGTGAAATTTCCCAACAAATATGAGCCACAGTCCAAGCATTTATGTAGGCGATGTAAGACTTCCCAACATACCCCTCCACAGATGTCTACCGAAATAGGTGAGTATTAGAATTGACAATTAGCAACATGAGTTATACACTGTGATACCATGTCAGATTTCATCTTAAACTCAATTAACATTAAGTAATGTTGTCCAACAAATATATCATCCGCACTCCAAAAATTGAGACAGACAATGTGAGACTTCTCGACAATAACAAGTCTAGACATAATTTTTGTTTAAAAAGCAAAACTAACCTGTGGAAGGCAAAAGTGAAAATTGTCTGATCCAGTCTGTGGTAACATAAAGAGGAATTATCAAGAACAAAACTATTATCATTGAGAAAATGAAGAGAAAAGAAAAGTGAAAATATGAAATGGAAAAATATGTATCATAAAAGGCAAGACAGTACAATCAATCAAATAAGGTGAAGCTTCACAATCATGCTTACTTGCCAATATTAAAATATGAATCACAAAACAAGTCCAAATGAAGTCAACCAGATGAGCATTTTTGAGAAAATTACAGAAAAGGAAATCCTGACATTTTTTATCAAGAAGGAACTAGCAATTTGATGGACCAAATCTGATGTGAGGAATCAGTTGCTTGATCCATGCCCAATTTGGTCCACTATATGAGGAGTATATTCTAGGAGGAAGAAGCCTCAATCAGCCAGCAATGCATTTAGACAGGTGATGATAATTCTGGTAGTAGTGTCTAGAAGAGGATAACTGAAGTAGGAGATGAGACTTACACGAGGAGCATTCAGTCAATGAACTTGTGCAATGTTGGTAGTCAGTGCCTTTAGAAGGACTACCAATGGACTGATAGAGGGTTTTGACCAACAAGAAAATCGAACAAAGTGTTGTAAACTAAAAACTACCAAAACATTGGCTCGCAAGATGATAACATGATAGGAACATAGTATTATTGGATGCCTAAGTCTCATATCGATCAATATAAGATGTTTGATAGAATATTTAAGTGTTTGATTCTAATCCCATAATATCTAGCTTATAAGGGTGGGTTCCCAATTGTTTGTGCTCATCATGTACCCATTATTTCATTCTTGAATAATACATCCTTTCAGTAGTTTTTCCTTCTCTCTTAGCAACTCACATTCCAGTTTTAACACTTTGTTATCCATATGTTTTAAACAAGAGTTCTATTTCTTTGCATTTCTCTCTTAAAGCATTTTCCCTCCATGAATCTAAAGGCGATATAATAGCAATGATAAGGATCAAAATCAAGTTCGTCCAAAGATATAAGGACTAAAAACACATTTTTCCAAAATTTTAATTGTTACACCCATGGATTTTATGTTACTGAAAAAAATTAACAATACATAGAAACAGAACTTTATTTTCAAAATTATGGAAATCCTCAAGCAATCACAAATTTCAATGCATTTAGTCCAGTAAATATGTGTTTAGTAATATATTAAAATTAACAACAGATAGAAACAAGATTTATTTTCAAATTATGGAAATCCTCAAGCGATCACAAATTTCAATGCATTTAGTCCAGTAAATAGGTGTTTAGTAATATATTAATGTTCTTCATAGATCAAGCTATTATACTAGTGAATAAGATGTTTTGCTTGTCTTATATTAGAAAATAAATGGAAAAGTTTAATCTAGGAAAAAAGGCAGCTAAAACTTTTGTAGAACAACTTTTACACTACAAACCAAGACAGACTGAGAGATCAACAACAATTGAAAATGCAAGCTCTGACCTTTCTTATTGAATCCAAAATAAGAAGATCCAACTGTCCAGCCCCATTTTTTGAAATTACTGTAGAAAAATGACATTTTGCTGTCAGAAAGCATACATCAGCATAGAGTTTTATAATGATTTATAAATGCTCCAAAAACTTCTAGATGTGCCAGCTGCCTTCTAATTGTTTCAATGAGGAGATAAGGCTAAAAAATTCAAGGTATTTAGCAGCTCTATGGCTTTGTTTATCATTCAGTAAATAAACTTACTGCTTATCATCATAAAGACATTGAGGCTAATTTTTTAGCTTTGGAAACTAAATTCTAGCTGATCTTTGATGAGATGTATAAACCATATTGAAATACTTTATTTACACAGTAATTGTTTGGTATTTTCTTTAACCTTTTAGTTAGGATCACACTTTCCCTCTAATAGAGAACATTGGGTATAGAAGGTAGAAATAGTTGGTGATAAAGAGAACATTAAGTTCCTCGATGAAGGAGAGCAGAAGCTTCCTCATCAATGAATAGCAGGGTAATAATGATCATAAAAGAATACAAATTAAGGTATTCCTCAGTAGTCTTTAAAGGAATGTTAGAAAAGCTTTTAGCTTCTCATTTCAAACTAATTAACAGACAGATAAATAATAACTCATCTCATTGCACATGAATGATCCAACTTCAAAATTTGGTGAAAGAGAAGAAAACAAGCAATGTTTTCTTTCACACTGGAAAAGTAAATGTAATAGCATAAAATGACCTATATACCAAGTAATGTTTTTCTTTTGAGAGATTGGACTAATGAAGTAGCGCATATGTCCAAGGAGGAAGAAATGCCATCAAAACTCACCATACTCTGTACTAGCTGGAATCCGTGAAACATCAGAAATATAAGCCACCCTATCTTTAGTACCAAAAAGGAAACCCAGACAGATATAATCCTCTCCATGCATAACCTACATCCAGAAATGTAGTGCTTTAGTCCATATAACGTAGAAGTGGTATTTTGCATTCCTACCATCAATGACAAATTTCGATGTGATTAACTGGCAAAGGGGTCAGTTTTAAGCCTGATGCAAAAAATGGTTGATTACAATCTTCAGCAATTATGTTCCAGCAAAACTGAGATACCCTTCGTATTTCTTGCCCTTCTTTCTGTTTTTTCCGGACCAAATAAGGAAAGACCTTTTCCATTCTGTTGCAAATGAGCAAACAAGAAATCAACTATGTAGAACAAAATGAATCCATAAAATCAAGTGAAAGGGGAATAATGCTGACATAAGATTTGTACTGCAATCAGAAATATTTTCAAAGACAAAAAACTGTTTATCAATATCCTGTAACAAAACTAGAAGTGCATCGTGCTTCCTTAGAGCTCTTACTTTCTCACAGTAAAGCAAAATATAATTTCACGTCACCAATGTTCCTACTTGGGTGTTTAGTAAGCCAATTTTCTCACAAACCTGGGATATTTGACCAGCTCACATCAAAGAAAAAGAGAAAGTTACTGGAGTTTACCTATCCATTGAGCGCTGAGCTAAGTAAACTGGGGTGGGATCAATATCATTTGTGGGACTAAATGGCTGCACAGCACGTATATCATCCAAGCCAAGGATTGCATCAGCATGGTCATGAGTCAAAACAATCTGCAATTCAAGCAAGAGATAACTAATGTATTACACTAGGGAACTATGACCAAGTCAAGCTCCATCTGCAACAAAATAAGGCACCTGACTGAACACATACAAAGTTAGATTCGTATTGAATCTGAAATTTGAAAAGTTTGACCAAAAATAAGTATAGTAACCAAAGAAGGGAAGTTGAGTGACTGACAGAATCTACTCTGGGAATGCGATGGAAAACAAACCACCTAAGTGCAGCCTCCCTGAAGGTCTTGCCAGCATCAATTAATATATATTTGTGAGTGGCATCGGTTTGAGAGTAATATTTGATTAACATAGAGGAATTGCACCTGCAATGCAAAGCCAAGTCCATAATACATATAATGAAAGAGCTGGATTCAGTCTCTAGAATTGAGCTTAATTTCTACGAATTGTTACTGTGAAAAGTTGTACCCCATCTACCAATCAGTAATCAAGGTTGAGATAGCTAAGAATTTATGGTAAAGTCAACATATTTATTATGATTGAATGAAGAGTAATAGCAATAATTGAGAGTGAAGAAGTGAGGTACCTGTAGTTAGGGTTGGAGTGAGGTGGGAGAGAGAGGAATTGAGTGCAAACAGAGCACGGAGGATCTGAAGGTTCAATGAGGCAACGCAAGGAGGGGACCGATCCCGAAGTTCCCGTTCCCAGAAATATCAATGCCGATTCCATTTCCATCGCCATTTCCCACAAGCGAATGCAAATGGAAAAATGGAAAGTTTGGACAAGAAATACTCCTCCACCTTCCTAAGCTTTCTGCTTTTCCACTAAGAATTACAATCAAAATGGAAAGAGATTTTGGTACGTTGACCAAACTCATGAACAAGTGAGATTGAAGTAAGAGAAACTTGGGAACTTCATTATCTTCTAATAAAAAATTTAGGAGGGAAATAATAGAAAAGAAAAAAAATCATAACTTTCTAGACTATATTATGAAATACTTCATTTAAAGTAATTTTTAAAATTATAAAGTAAAGTTTAAATAAAATTTAAAAGATAACGAAAATAAATCTATTATAACAAACACACTCAAAAAAAATATGTTCTACCGTTTGGAACATTCTAAGAACTCTTGATCACAGAAGAGCATATACATTAGAAACATTCTAGGAACTCAATTAAAGAAACTTCACAACAGAAGCAAATCACATGATAATTTTCGACAACACAACCTTTTTGGATTTGTAAGCACCCTTTGGCAGTTCAAAATAACTCAAATGTTCTTAATGATTTCGCTTTTCAGAGTAGTATTAGGTGTGTGAAAGAGGAATCAAATGTTTTATTTATAGAGTTCAATAAACATTGAAAACTCATTGAAATGTATTTAGTCAATTATTTTAAGTTGATAATTTATTATTTTCAATAAAATTTTGAAAAAAAATTAGAACGATTTTTGTTTTAATCGATTATGTCTCATATTAATTGATTACTTTAATTTTGTATTTAATTTAGAAAACAAAGTTAATTGATTACACAAGACTTTAATCGGTTAATTTCTAAGAACACTTGAAAACACATAATTCTTGTTTTAATCAGATAACAAAATAGATAATCAATTATCCTATTCTCTATTCTGAAACATCTTAAGAATAGTTTAATTGATTATTTAAAACTTTAATAATTTAACATAGTCATAAAACCTTTTTCACATGTTTTTCACTTTTCAAAACAACATTTCTTTTAATGCAGGTTGTGTATGTAGTGAAAGCTAAAACCACCAATACATTTTGAACATCATCATTAAAACAACTTCATCTGAGGCTTGATATTGCTCTTAAAGTCTAAATTTTTAAATGTTATCATTGAATTTCTATTATAATTGATTATATATAATCTTTGCTTAAGGATGGCAAAGCGGCCCGATCCGCACTTGGCCTGCAAAATGCGGATCGGGTTGGTCTGCCCCGCGTAATGAACGCATGCTCAATTCTCTGTCTCGTCCCACATAAGGGTTAGCCCGCGTTCATTTTTTTTTTAAGAAATTCAATGAAAATGTGTTTTTACTTTTTGCTTTTGAAAAATTGTCAAATTGAACCCATATTTGATATTATCAAACATCAATAATTTTTTCTTCCATTTCAAACATAGTCAAACATCAATAATTCAATTAAGGTAAAAATCAAATATCAATATTCTTTCATTTAAAAAACATTAAAAATAGCTAATTCAAAAACATTAAACATAAACACCACTACAATAAGCATAGTTAACTCAAAAACATTAATATTCTTCTATTTCAATAACATTGGATCCAGCCTTAGACGAACTTTCATCCAATTTTTCATAATTAATTTTTTTCCATCATCTGCATACATTAAAACAATGACAATGAATTAATTATTTTTTCATAAAAAATAAGATCAATTAGAAAGAAACCTGAAGTGTGCAGTGTTGGAATGAATGGAAAAGAAAAACCTATTTTTTTTTTCAATTCAACTAGTCACTGCCAAGTTAACACACAAACCTTTTTTTTAGGCCAGCGGACCACCCCGTCTCGCTCCGCTGTTGGCCTGCGCGAGTTGCGGTTTTTTCGGAGCGGATTAATGCGGGTCAGCGGGTTGAAAAACTTAATCCACCCCGCATTTTTTACTAGTGGATCGTGACCCAGCCCGTATGGCCCATCCGTTTTGTCATCACTATGTTTGCTTATGATTGTAAATTAGAGTAAATAAAGAATTAAAAAATAAATAAATTCAAACTTTATTATTTAGTTTGTTATAAGTATCGGAGCGAAAAAAATAAAATAAGAAAAAAGAAAACATTGTTCTTCATCTTCGTTTTCAATCCCCCTTTAAATAAACATTAGCTTTACACATGTTAAACTCCCCCATTAGCTTTACATCCATATAAACTTAATCTTTTCTCTTCTTTAAGGACCATCGAAAGATGACCTTAGTCTAACTCTTCTTTATCTCACTAAAGCTGATGAAACGACCCGATAGAAATTGAGTTTGTGGGAACATCAACATAACCTAAGCAACGTTGTTCATGGTCGGTTTGGAAGCTCTCTTGGGTGCCAAGGAGATTCTAGAAAGATTGGTGAGGGAAGAGATAAAACAGAGAATGCAAATAGACAAAAGCAAAAATCTTCAAATTCCACATCAGCATGAAAGTAGTGGAAGGCAACCATAAAAAGGAATATGAATTAAATATAAATATATTTCAAACACATTGAAATAAGCAACCATTTCTTTAATTTATTTTAGTAAATAACTTCTATCTCGATACTTAACCCTTTCATGTGTTTCTCAACACATTTTCGTTAAATAATATAACCATTTCTTTTACAAATATTTATTTAACCTATAACTTTACCCTCACAAACATACTAACACAAGTCATGATGTAGTAGTCCCACATTTCTCTTAATACTTTTTCTAAAATTACTAAAAAAATAAAATTAGGAGTGTGTGTTGGAGATCCACATCAACTAGCTCTAGTCTTACATTATATATAAGTGAATGCAAACCTTAACCCTATGAGCCGATTTTATAGGATTGAGTTAGACTTAAAGTTCATAAATTTAGTAATTTTTTTATTATTGACTAAGAATTATGTATACAACTCATGTAGATATAGTTTTTAAATATAGTCTTTTCTTTCCAATTATGAAACAACAAGGTTTAAATTGATATGATTTAATCTGGTGAAAAAGTAAAAAAAAAAAACAAAATCATTGAGTTCAGCCCTTAAGCGAACACAAACTATTTCTTGTTGGCTTTGCATAGGAAAAGTAAAAACAGCTTCATCATGTGGTGTGTGCAAAATAGCAAAAGCGATTATCTGAAATCATTAGTCTTCCACACCTTTCCGTTCTTCCATGTTCTTCTCCTTGGATTTATCTTCTTTTTAGTTGAAACTAGAACGTAATCAAAGTAGCTAGCAGAATGGCAAACCAAACATTTGGGGTAGGATCTGTGAAATTATCTCTTCAAAACAGTACACTCCACCACCTAACATTCAACGTTAGTACAAATGTTCACGCATGCCATTCTTGTTATTTCAATCACCAAAAGCTACACCTAAATCATGACCCATTTCTGTCTTCTCATTTGAGATTGGAAAGAGAACATGCTGATTCCCAAAGCACCTGCTAATTTATATAAACTAAAACACAGATTTCTTCTATATATTTCTATGTTTAATCTTCTCCTCTTAGCTCAGATACGGTGGCATGAAAGTGAAGATGGTCCTGCATCACATGTTCTACCATTGTCAATAATTGTTGAGTATGAATTCAAGACCAATTGGGTTGGGATGACTAGACACCATGTTTAGTGAGTGAGCTTAATGATTGTACACAGTTGGAGCGCATGTGAACATTGTTCTATGGGTTTAAGTGGAAAATTGTTGGGTATGAAGTCATGATCAATTGGGTTGGACTGACTAGACATCATGTTTAGTGAGTGAGCTTAATTATTGTGCAACAGAACAATGTTCACCTAATAGTTGCCCGTGTGGATGTAGGTTGCAGTTGGCGACCGAACCACGTTAAATCTTGTATTTATTTTTCTGCAATTGATTCGTGATTGTGTGTTGTTTCCGCGTGCGTTTTTCTCATCAATAACTTTCCTCAAGCTAATCGTTTGAGGGATCTTTACCACCTTAGAATGTTGCTCATTGCTTAATCTTCTTGCAAGAAGACAAGAAGAATATGTGATCTTAGAGCATGTGCTTTATAAATTATTAGGTGTGGATTTTACAGGCACACAGTTTCAGCACTGCTACTTCTACCGACTCAATTTATTCCATTTTAAAGAGTTTTAAGAAGTTTTGAATTGTTAATAAAATTATGACTTTTTTAAGGTTTTATGACCATTATGAGGTCTTTTTTTTATTATTTTTACCAAAATGGGATCGTTATAAAAAAAAGTACAAATATGGGACAAGTCGTGCCAACTTGGCACGACTTTGCCATGTCAGCCTGAAGTTGTGTCAACTTGGCACGACTTCTGCCACGTCAACCTGAAGTCGTGCTAAGTTGGCACGACTTTGTCCACATCAAATTTTTTAAATTTTTTTTTTAAATAAATATATTATAATTATTTAATTATAATTAAAATTATAAGTTATGTAATATTTGAAATTAATTTGATAAATAATTTTTCTATGAAGGTCTAAATACTTATGTAAAGAAAATGAGAAAATTAATAATCAAACTTGAAATTGAATTTTATTATCAAGCTTGTTTGTGCGGACAATTACTTTTATTGTGATATTCGGT
>Ga0123341_1005979_pt1 | contig 10940 bp, 6 predicted proteins | sample Turbeapinknodule_FD_89959 | JGI IMG/M metagenome (GOLD analysis project Ga0123341, IMG submission 89959) | Root nodule microbial communities of legume samples collected from Mexico - Turtle bean Mexico pink nodule | ecosystem: Host-associated > Plants > Roots > Nodule | place: Mexico: Nepantla...
GTAATAAACCTTTTCAACTAAAATCATAAATGATATTATGTGTTGCTTATTACAGAGGAATCAATTGATGTATTCTAGGAATAAAAAATAACAAATAGATACATAAAAAGATTACATCAATTTAATAGACTTTGAATTGAAATAGTTTTCATTAACTAAAACTTATTAATTACTTTTAACAACTTCAAGAGGAGTGAATGGGAGAAAGATCAAAACTTTTGAAACCCAAAATAGTGAAAGATAGAAGATGATGCAAGAACAAAATAATGGAACACATTTTGTAGCTGGACCCCTTAACAAAGTAGAAAACATTGATTTGATGTTTTAATTTTAGGGTTTTAGTTATCGATATTTGAGGATTGAAATTAAAAACTGACATTAACATGGTACCTACTACAAACAAATCACGATCAGTAGAAACGACAAGTGTTGTTGGAAGGGAGAAGTTTTGGTGGATCAACAGATAGAACCTTCCCAGAATAACGATCGAACGAGTGGCGTAACTTGTGACAGGGAACGTGTGAACGAATATGGACAAACATGGCACAACATAGCTCCACAAACAAACACAACAAAAAAGAGCCATGTCGGTTCTTCACTCCTTCCGCCGCCACTGAGTACTCGCTTCTTTATGGCCACTTCACTCTCATTATCCGTCTCTCCCACAGCCACAACCGCATTCAGATTCAAATTCTCCGCCATGGCCGCCGCCGCCGCCACCACCGTCACCGTCCCTTCTACCAGAGTAGCTCCCGCCGTCATTGTCGGCGGCGGAAGAGTGGGGAGGGCTTTGCAAGACATGGGCACCGGCGGAGACCTCCTCGTTCGCCGAGGAGAGGCCGTGCCGCTCGATTTTGAAGGCCCCATTTTTGTGTGCACGAGGAACGATGATCTCGAATCCGTGCTTCAATCTACACCACCTTCTAGATGGAAAGGTGAGTCCTTTTGTGCTGATTTCTCATTGGGTTGGACCGTGTTGTTGATGAGTTACTGATGGTGGCGCAGATTTGGTGTTTTTCCAGAATGGAATGGTGGAGGCGTGGCTTGAGAGGAAAGGGTTGAGGGATGCAAACCAAGTGTTGGCTTATTTTGCTGTGTCGAAAGTTGGAGAAGCCCCTGTTGATGGAAGGACTGATACCAATCCTGAAGGACTCACTGCTGCATATGGCAACTGGGCTTCTGTTGTGGCTTCAAGATTAGAGGCTGGAGGCCTCTCTTGCAAGGTATACGTAACATCTATTTTTAGTTTTTCTTCAACAAGTAAACACCCATTTCATGGTCACAGTGATGGAGGGGAGAAGAGAGAAATACATGAAAATAAAATATGTGAATGGAAATATTGGTTTTATTCTAATTCTGAGTACACCTCAGAAAATTGGGACTAAAAGGAAGAAAAAAATCTGAAGGGGCTTCTTTTTATTTTTGGGGACTCGAGTGTTTTGATTCTCATGTATTGTTTTTGGCTTTGCTTAGAGTCAATATTGAAGTTGTAGGGTATCCTTGTACAATGTCAAAAACAAATATTTACACACTTCTGATATATATCATACACTGATGTCTGTCTCAAAAGCCAGGTTCTTGACAAGGAGGCGTTTCAAAAGCAGATGTTGGAGAAGCTTATATGGATTTGTTCCGTTATGCTTGTTGGAGCACGTCACGGAGGGGTTTCGGTAGGTGTCGTGGAAAAGGAATTCCGCACTGAAGTAAGCTTTGCAGTCTGCATCTTCTCAAAATTCATCTGCTTATTCTGCTAGAGCCTTTGTGAATTTACTTTCTTCATAAACATGAAGAGTAAGAATGGTAAAAGAAATAAGTTTTTCTTATCAGCTAAAGTTAGTTTATGTAGTAATTAAAATCAGTTTTTTTAGAGAGGTCAAGTTATTTTGCTTCTTCGAAAAATTGATTTTGACTTATGAGTTACTTTTAGTTTATAGGACAAACTTATTTCACTTTTTGTTTTATTTTCTTTTGTTACAAATGCTTATGGAGAAACTTATCTTAACATGATGATGAACTTAATCAATAACATTTTGTTTGATTACAAGGCAACGTAACGTGTACATGATTAGATTAAACTGGGTAGTTAATAATAGGATGGTTGGTGAATGCAATCGGTATCCTCTCCCTCCCTCCAATTCTGAGATTTCTTCTTTCGGATCTTGAAGAGATGCTACTCAGTCACAGTTATCAACTCCTATGTTCAAATAGGGTTATGATTGAGTAGGTAAGTGGCTCAGTAAGTTGCTGAGTCGCGTGAAATCGGTTAACATGAAACATGTTTAAACTTTGTTGGACCTGATGTGCTTAAAGGGTTTATCCTGGACTAAAGGAGCTCTGCCTAAAATGGATGACTTGATACTGAAGTGGATATGTTGCCTTGTATACAAATTTGCAGATATACTATGTTTCTTATACAAAGTTGGGATAAAATGTAGGCCATAATAAGAGAAGAAAGAAAATGTAGAGGTTTTGAGACAAACATTTTCATTTAACATTAGCTATGTATTTAACTAGCAATACTAAAAAATAACACCACAATGAGAAGTGACTAATATTTCCACTTTCAGTTGTCTAGCCTTATAACAGAACTGGCATCAGCTGCAGCAAGTGAAAAGGGGTTAACATTTGAAGAAGCCATGGAAGAGCGATTATGTGCATATTCGAGAGCTGTAGCTCACTTTCCCACAGCAGTTAAGGAGGTAATATTAATATAAATGAAATAAATATTGGATTCACAAGATGACTCTGACACACACACACATATATATATATTCTCACACACACATACATACACACACACACACACACACATATATATATATATATATATTCACAAACACACACATATATATTGACTATACTTGCATTGCAGTTTAAGTGGAGAAATGGTTGGTTTTATGCTCTCTCTGAGAAGGCTGCGGTGCAAGGCAAGCCAGACCCATGCCCTTTGCATTCCCTTTGGCTAAAAGAGTTGAGAATTGTATGAAGCTTAAACTCTAGTATTAGTGTGTGTGAGATGTGTTCACTAGGTAATCAGCTTGTAAGAGCTAGGTAGACTTTAGGCCATAGCCACTAGCTTGTAAGAGTGTTACAGTTTCTGGCGTGTAAGTTTAACTTGGTCAATGAGCATCAAATTTAGTTTCCTTCCATCATAATGCTCCAACAATTGTATTAACTTCTTTTTTTCTCATCACTTTGAAGCTGAATAAAGTGATTTGTAAACACGAGATTTTATGATTTGAAAAAGGATAGTGACCTTGTAAAACTGAACAATCAGAGTAATATGCATTGATTTTGAATGAACTTAATTTTAAAACGATGTAATTTATGCTTTTTTATCAGAGAAAGTTAACAGTAAAAATTTTATCCGACACAATTATTACAGTAAATTATTCTAACTGTGCCGAAGTTATGTGAAACTACATCACACTAACACTCCTTTTACATTATACTAACTTCCTTCAGTTTTTGAAAAACATCTGTGTAAAAAAAGTGAGATATGAAGGAATAGAATTCATGGTGGAACTCAATCGTGTACTTTGTTCTTTTGAGACAACATGGTCTTCTCTACCAGGAGAAGAACTTGTTCCCTTGTTGCTTTTGCAATGGTATTTAGGACCAAGTGAGCAAGTTGGACAGCCGAAATACAGTTAGACAAAGGCTGTCGTGATGAGACATTGGCATTACATTGCAACCTAAAAACAATGTGTGAATACAGGTTGGATTTCATTTTTATTATATAAGATCCGAGTCCTTATACTGTGCATACCAACTTCATTTTATATACAAAAACATGCTGGAGATTTGAATCTCAGCATCTGGGGATTTTAATACATATATAAACACGATAAAAACTTGTAAACCAATGATTGATTCACAGTAAAATATAATTCTTTCTCGCTTTGGTTTGCAGAAAAAGAAAGTGTTTTATTTCATTTCCTTCCACTTTCACGTTTTAATCAAATAGCCGTATAAGACCATAACACAAGAAAAAAAAAAAATCAAGAAAAATGTTGCCATTCAATCATATAGAAAAATCCAAAAGGCCAATAATAATCACTCTAAATGGGAGCTGGTGTCAACGTACCCTTTTGACCTTTTTTTTGTTTCTTGAAATGGGAAATACAAGCAAAGATTAAATTCGAAAACTTTATATAAAATATTTAATATTATCCTTTGGGATAATATCAAATTTTTTAATGAAATCTTCCAAACTAATCTTGGACATAAAAATACTTTGGGGTGTAGAAAATCTAGGTTTCACTTTGAATAAAATATCTTTCTGAACTATGTTTTTGTTGTATAAAATGAAAATTGGTAAAAAGGAAGAAAATAAGAGATAAGAATCCGTGATTAGATAGATAGAAAAGAGAAAGAAGGGTAGTTTGGGTGTTAGGAAAGGTAGGGTCCGTGCCCAGAAGTTGAATTGCCTTTTTGCATCCATCAATGTAATCATCATCATAACTTAGATATAAACCAATTTTAAATTAACTTAACTGTATTAAATGTTAATGTTTCATAAAATCTAAATATCATCTTTAATAATAAATGTAGTTAAGAATAAACCTAAACACCATTTTTATTCACTCTGGGAAATTACATATTTTGGTATGTAATAAAGTTTGATTATTATCAGAGTTTAATAATTTTGATGCATCAGTGTAAAGAGTTTTTTTATCAGTAAAACAAAACAGTGAAAAGAATAGTAAGTTTGTTAATATTTTTTATAATAATTTATAATTTACCATAACATACATTTTTGGTCACTTTGCTAAAAACCAGAGTCAGACAACACACAAATTTGTTGCGGCTCTCTTCTCAACCTCTCACACAGCGCAATACAACCTTAGATTCTCCGAGCCAGAAACCTATTTTTATTTTCTCTGTTTTGTTGCAACACTGAGACTCAGACTCGTTGTTGATTTTGTGTCGTTGTTGATTGTACCCATCATGGTTCCGCCTCCAGATTTCACTTCAGGTAGGTCTTCCCTTCTTCACTCTCCCTTTATAGATCCTTCCCATTTCCCAACTTGGAATTTCAACTACATGGTACAACATACGACACACAAGGTTATGTCTTTTGGGTTTTCATTTTGTTTTGTTGAGAAAATGCCCCAGAAATTCACAATAGTGTTCAACTCTGACCACTACACACATTGCTTCTACCCAGAGTTGAGATCACCACTTCATTCTCTAGATCGTTTTCCTGACGATGTGGGTTTGCTTTTTCTCATCACTCTCGGCAGTAACATTTGACTTTTGGGGCGCAATGTGTGTGGCGTCGGTGCTGTGTGTGAGTATTTTCACCCGAAATCATAAGGTTCTCGACCGAGTTTTTTTTTTTTCTGCGTTTTTTATTTTATTGGGTGCTGGTTTTCTGCTTGATTGGGGGCCTAAGTGGTCGAGGAAGCTTCGTTTTTTCAATAATATATTTGGTTTTTCAATCCTGGGGCATTCTTTAATCTACCAAAAATTAATGCCAGCTTGGTGTTGTGTATGACCTCGAGCAATTTCCGTTTACTTCTTCCGTTTTTAATTTGGAATAATGGATCCAGGGTCTCTTGCTTCCTGGATTACAGATTGGCACAAGTTTGAAAAAAAGTGGGGCTTGACCCTTGTGGATGTTGACGTTCTGTTAGCCTTTCTTCCTAGTGTAGGGTTTTTTGAGAAAAGAAAAGTCACTGCAATACAGAAAACATAGTTCGTTGCTCCAGAGTCCATACTCTGGACTAGCTCTCTTTCCTTCTTGTGCACTTTGTTCCACTTCAGGAATTTTATCTTAGAAATTTACTGTTAGCGTTCCCTCATTCATTTATCTCAAATTGGAGTACTTTTGGTTGGAGGATGCATGAAGATTATGGGAGGACCGGAGATAAACACTGATTGAATGTGTGTGTAAAAATTTGTAGACATGCCCCCTTATATAGGTCAGTGATTATGTAAGAAATTTGGGTGTTTCTTCATTCTATAGATTCATGGTCTTCTGGTAATGACGACGGGGAGGTGATTTGCTCTTTATCTTCATTTGGGTTATGTGCATACATTGAAGTACACTAGGAAGTTAACTATCATATACTTTGTTTCTTCATAATTATTTCTGGTTAAAGTGGTGATATATACAAGATTTGCTTGCTCTGTGATTAGGTTCCCGGGCGACCTTTGGGATTTCATGTCCCCTTTAGCTTGTTAATTATAGACACGACACGTTATGTTCTGAAGGCCATGATTGGCTATTCACACATTCTTTTTTCCAATTAAGAATCTAAGTTCCTAAACTTATTGCTCTAAAATTAAATTTTGCTCTCTTCAATAGGTAGATATTGTGCTTTCTGTTACCTTTTTTCTTTTCGCTAGGCGACAAGGAAATTGATTGCAAACTACTAATTTTCATTGAACAATAATTCCAATTCGTTTGGGAATTTCATTTTTGCATCTTTCAGGATCACTCTGACAGTTTGACTTGTCCAACACCAACTTCTGGTATTACCATTGTCTGAGTTCTCAAGAGTTCTTCAAAAGAAGGTCGATGAGTTCTAGAATCCCTTCTCATCAGCTTAGCAATGGCCTCTATGTATCTGGGCGGCCAGAGCAGCCCAAAGAAAGGACTTCAACCATGACATCAACAGCCGTGCCGTATACTGGTGGAGACATAAAAAGGTCTGGAGAATTGGGGAAAATGTTTGATATTCCTGTTGATGGCTCTAAATCTAGGAAATCTGGACCAATAACAGGTGCTCCTTCACGGACAGGATCTTTTGGAGGAGCTGGTTCACATTCTGGACCAATCCAGCCTAATGCTGCTGCTCGAGCTGCCTATACCACTTCAGGTCCAATGACTTCTGGTGGCATGGTTGGTTCAACTTCAATGAAGAAGTCAAATTCTGGGCCACTGAATAAGCATGGGGAACCTGTTAAAAAGTCTTCTGGTCCTCAGTCTGGGGGAGTCACGCCAGTTGGGCGTCAAAATTCTGGACCTCTTGCTCCTGTTCTACCTACAACAGGTCTCATTACATCTGGGCCCATATCCTCTGGTCCACTAAATTCTTCTGGAGCTCCTCGGAAAGTGTCTGGTCCTTTGGAAGCGACAGGTTCAATGAAGATGCAAGGTTCCGCCATTGTTCACAACCAAGCTGTGACTGTTCTTAGTCAAGGTGATGAATATTCCTTCAGGAGGAATTTTCCGAAGGCGGTGTTATGGTTATTAATTCTGCTTTTTGTCATGGGTTTCATTGCTGGTGGTTTTATTCTTGGAGCAGTGCACAATGCCATTCTCCTTATTGTAGTTGTGGTTCTTTTTGGCTTAGTTGCTGCATCTTTCTCTTGGAATACTTACTGGGGAAGAAGATCTATTATGGGATTCGTTGCTCATTATCCAGACTCTGAGCTCAGAACTGCCAAAAATGGGCAATTCGTGAAGGTCTCTGGGGTATGTTTTGGTCCTCTTGCCTAATTTAATGGCTATTCTTGGAAAATTCGTATTCACTTCTTGGGCTAATAAGTAAATTCTTTATAACAAATCATGCTGTACTAATTTCAAATGTTTTCCTTATTCACCTGTCTCTGCATCATTCTGATTTTGCATTATAAATTATTCTTCAGCTGCTTTAGAAGTATTTGGAGCTTTTTTTTTAATTTACTGGAGCTTTTCAGGAATGCCATTTTTTTCCATAAAGGAAAGATTGGAAATCCTCTAGAATATCTGACGGGAGCCTAAATTTTTTTGAATTATAGAAACAAACTTACTCCTAGTAAATAACCTTACATGTATTAGGTTTTAAACTGCTACAGCGTGCATGTATCAAGTGCTTCCACAAATATGATTTTAGTATGGTTTAAATGAAGGAGTCTGTTTAATATTGAAATTTCATTTCTCTAATTTTTTTCAAAGACATGACGTCATCATAAGCAAAGAAAAAAAATATGAAAATAATCTTTATCATGGATGTAAAGCCTGGCAGTCTTTGTAGCTTTTGTTTAAAATAGTGCTATTTTCATTGAATGAGATACCCATGCCTTAATATGGGTGTCTTCCCAGAGTAATAATTTCCCTGTAAACATCTAATTATGTAAATGAGAAATTTTCACTTGATTGATTTTTCATGCTATGATCCTTTTTATAACTACGTACAAGCTTAAATGACTAATCAAATCAAATATGTTTTGCTGTTGTATGTGAAGGTTGTTACCTGTGGTAATGTGCCTCTTGAGTCATCTTTCCAGAAAGTTCCCAGATGTGTATATACATCAACAAGTTTATATGAGTATCGAGGTTGGGACTCAAAAGCTGCCAATCCTACACACCGTCGGTTTTCTTGGGGCCTTAGATTGCTTGAAGTAAGTTACTAAGTTTTTTTTAAGTGGGTTTGTTCGTTATTATGAAATTTAATATTCTAGTATCTTGTGTACAATTTTACTTCTATCCTTGCCCCGGGAAGTATATCACAGAAGGCCATGTTTCTTTATCTGATAAAATTTCAAGTTGAATTCATTGTTTTGAATTAATTTTACTATCATACTTAGGAGAAGAAAGGGAAGCTTTTTCTTTTTGATATGATGATATTTTCCTTCATATTGAATGTTTCCAATTTTCCTTGGACTAGATTTGGTTTACTGAGGAAAGGATGGTTTAAGATGGGTGCTCTACCCTTAAGCCAGTTACAATGCATTGAGTAGGAATGAATGATGGTATAAATAAATTTTGAGTTGGATTAAAATTGATGGTTGTTGATTCAATCTACTAAGTTTTATTTTCATTTGGTGGATCGGTTAAATTTATGCATGGATGGATTGCATGGTGGATCCACCCCCTTTGACATTTCTTGTCAAACCTTTTGATGGCATTCTAGATTGAATTGAACTATTTATGTTGTTATATATGGTTACCTAACATTTGTATCCCCTTGATTGGCTATTGTTCCAATACTGAACTTAATTGTCTTCGTGAGTTTTCATTTAGGGACTGTTATTTCTTTTCTTTTTTGGTTTCATGAAAGGACCCACCAGTAAAGAATGCCCCCTGAGGGGTCTGTGCTTAGGGCTGCTATTGCTATTGCGAACTTTTTTTTTTCATTTGTTGATTTGACTGGAATATATGTGATGTGACAGAGGCGTGTGGTTGACTTCTACATCTCGGATTTCCAATCTGGTTTAAGGGCATTGGTTAAGACTGGTCACGGAGCAAGGGTGACCCCTTATGTTGATGACTCAGTTCTCATCAATGTAAATCCAACCAAAGAAGAGATTTCACCAGAGTTTTTCCGGTGGTTGGGAGAGAGGAATCTTTCAAGTGATGACCGCATCATGCGGTTGGAAGAAGGGTAAAACTTATCTCATGTTTGCTTGCTTTTTTATAATTTAAGCTACTTCTTTGTCTCTATGGATGCATTTAGTGTCAGCTTTGATTTAGGAAACGTTTCGTACAAGAAAAATCTAGTTTTCCACAAACCTGTTTTCATGTTTGGTTTATGTTTTAAAACCAGAAATCCGTGAAGGAGGGTGGTGTTGCCTAGGAATGTTTTTAGCCAAACCAAACCACAAAATTGTCTCCAAGTAAACTTATAAACTATTAAAAATTTTGGTAAACAAATCATGTCATTCTTGAATTCCTGGGAAACTTCATACATGTTTGCTGAACTATTCATGACAAAACAAACAGATCTTGGAAAAACTCTTAAGAATCATGATTTCCAAGTTTCATGATTATCAAGAATCATGATTCCCGGACATGAAGAAACTAATCTTGTACCAAAAGCTCCATAAGGGGTATCCCAAGTAGACAAGTGTGAATTAAAAACCTGTTGATCTTATTTTGCAACATAGTTATGATTTTTGACTGTTCAGGCAAAGTGTTTAAGAGAAATAATGTAAAACATGGTATTTGTGTTCAGGTACATCAAAGAAGGAAGCACAGTAAGTGTAATGGGGGTGGTTCAGAGGAATGAGAATGTGCTTATGATAGTTCCTCCACCAGATCCTATCACTACTGGTTGCCAATGGAGCAAATGCATTTTTCCAGCTAGTCTTGAGGGTATAGTCTTAAGATGTGAAGACGCATCCAAGAATGATGTGATACCAGTTTAACAGTAATGCTTGAAGCATCTTCTAATTGGCCTCCTTAGATAGTATTGTATTCTTTTCCCCTCTGTTATTAGTGGTGGTGGAATATCATATTCACAAATTATTATAGATTAAGATGCCAAAGTTGTGTGTGTGTGCCCTTTATTTTTCACCTTAAATTGTTGTATAGTTCTGGTTGTCTTCATGTTCTTCTAGGCTTTGTAAACTTTGGTTATGTTTGGTGCAGTGCAAATTCTTACTTGGACAGGCATATTGTGATTATGCTAACATGTTAAATAGAATACAATCTTTTCTTGTGTTTGCAAATATGTTCTTCATGCCCACAATTTCTCTCTAACTTCTCCAAACATACACATGTCACAGCTAAAAGCTTGTATTTTAGGAGGAGTTCACTTTATGTAAAATCTTTAATTTATCTTTGAAAAAATAACTTTTCCAAGAAATAATACTGTTTTCCAGTAATGATTTTAAGCAAAGTATTTTTACAAAATCATTTTCATGGAAAGAGGAAAATCTATTTTTTTAATGAATCGAATTTACCGAATATAATATATATATATATATATGTGTGTGTGTGAGAGAAATAGTAAGAGAAACAACAGCAAACATATATATAGATTTAAAATTCTGAAAAAAGAAACAATGTTTTTATAACATAGTAGCCGGAGATAAGTATAATCTCTACAATGTAGGACATAAAGACACAAATCTATGTATTATATAATTTTGAATTATATAAATTAAAAATAAATATTTTTGTGCAAAAGTATGTTTCAGATTCTTTTGGGAGCAGGAAAATATTTTTCATGATTGGTTCAAAAGAATTTGTTCCTTATTTTTATAATCATAATAAAAATTTATAC
>Ga0123341_1005980_pt1 | contig 10939 bp, 6 predicted proteins | sample Turbeapinknodule_FD_89959 | JGI IMG/M metagenome (GOLD analysis project Ga0123341, IMG submission 89959) | Root nodule microbial communities of legume samples collected from Mexico - Turtle bean Mexico pink nodule | ecosystem: Host-associated > Plants > Roots > Nodule | place: Mexico: Nepantla...
AAATTACTCTAATAAAAATATTTGGTTTTTAAGACAGAAAGAGAAGCATGGAAAGTTTTTACTTTTAACTAATCATAGTCTTAATTACATATGTTTTCACTAGGCTATCATTGTTTCACAAATTTTCGTGTATTTTACCATAAAATTTTATTTATTTATTTATTTTGATAATGTATTAAATTTCTAATGAAGTGATAAGAAAATAAATAAAAATAAAATAAGGTTAATACAATATTATTTTACAGAATTAGGTAATAAAATAATGCCGTCTTTTTTTTTTTTTTTAAATTTTTTGGGACAAGTTTTGTTTTGTCAGAAATTTTACAGATAGATAACATGTGAAAAAATTAATAATAAAATGTTAAAAGAATTTAGGTAACAAAATTCGTCTAAAAAAATAAAATAAAATCAGGGAGAGATGAAACGTAAATTTAACACTAAGTTCTTCGAACATTTTTGCAGTTAAGCGCTTCACATTTTTCTATTCTAACGCGATTTTGCGGTGTATCCACGTGTATTCGATTCGAACGCTGTATATCATAGCCCTCCCATGGTTTGAAATCCAGTTCCGTAAATACCAAACCCTTCCTTCTTCCGTCTTCTTGTATTCCACCATTTCCCTCTTCACACAATGAACAGGTATGTATGCTTTTCTATGTTCGGATATTTTCAATTACTTTTTTGAGTTCAAATAATTTTTCTTTCCTCTTCTTTCTTCGTATGCCAGCATCAGAATATGGTTCGTAGTGTTTATAGTGGTTTTCTATCTCTTCCTCCTATTTGTGTTGTTTTGGGCTCTGACTCTGTAACTGATGTAATAGATTGATGAAGAAGACTATTTCAAATGTCCGTGCCCTCAAAATTCCAAGAAAGTATTTTTGTACCGAGGGTGTGAAAGTTGCTGGTTCCACTACTGGAGAGGCGTCCAATGTAAGCATACATCATATCATTACCTATAATTATATTTTTCTAGTTGTTTATAGTGTGTGTTTGTACAAAATTGAATTCATTTACATAGTGTTAAAGCAATATCGGGATAGTTATTTTTGCTATAGATTTTGGAAACTGCAAGTTTTATATAATTTGATCAAACGGGCTTCATTCTTGTGTTTCTAAATTGACCATTTTGTGTGGATATGCTTGTAGATTGTAACCCTGTCTTGTTGATGCAGCTCTCCAAGTTTCTTCTTTAGCAGATTAAGGAGTTCTACCTTTTAATATTCATTGAAAGATGCAACCTATTTCCTTTAATACTTCTAGGGAACAATCGCATACTGTAGGCTAGACTTACCTGAGACTTTCTGTAGTGATGCGATACTATAATGGCTTTTGGAAAAGTTTCGAGCAATATATTTGGTATTTTAGCTTTTGTTACAACAGAAAATTGAATATTTCCAGGAGAACCACTTTTGATCTTACTGGAAATTGAGATTTGAATTATATTAAAACTGCTGAGAAACAGTGGGGATGTCAAGGAGCATGTCTGGGACAACAGAGAAGGGGGCCTGCAATATTTATGATGTTTTATCAGTAATCAACGTCCAAAAACTTAATATAGAAGACTACCTTAGACCAGAATATTTATTTATTAAGTAGTCAATGGTGTGCTATAGTTGCAGTAGCACTGTGGAGGAGTAGTGCAGTGTAGCCGTTTTCAATTTTGCTCATAGTGGCTGAAATAATGGCCTTGTTCATGCTATAGTAGCGCTACTTTGATATGGTTCTTAAAATCCCATTTTCACCACTATAGTAATATTTGTTTAAGGGTTCTGGGGTTGAATTGTGATTTCTCCCCTATTTTCTAATGAAATTTTTGCTTCAGAAACAAAATTAGGATTTGAAATCCTCTTCCTTGGCCATTCCACGAAAAGGTTCCTTTACACTTCATAAATAATTTTTTTTCCTGTGTTATGATCTATCTTATTTCTTTAAACTTCCCAGATCACATTCTGCTCATTTTTATTTAATTTGTGGTGCTCTTTTTCGTTTGTCATCTTTCATTCTTTTGATTAAATTACGTGTTCCTAGATTGGTGGCGGTGATTGTCTCAGTAAACTGTGACTTATTTGTGTAGTCTAAATTTTAGTTTGTATTAAAATGTTTAAATAGAGGTCATCTCACTTTCCTCTATCCCAGTGTTGCCTGCTGCTGCATTGTTAATTATTAATAGCATAAAGACTCAATACCTTTTGGTTTGGGTGATCAAATAGAAAGGCAGCATACAACATTCATTTACAATCCTCTCATTCATGCTGCAAGCCCTTGGTTCAAGTAGCAAATTTACGAACAGAAAGGAAAAGCACCAAGATATGAAAACTCTACCCATCTCAACAAGCAATCTCAGGCAACTAGTACTCCACTTGACTAAAAACCTTTCAATGCTGACCATAAAAATTTCAAGCACTTGAGACGGATTCAGATGTCTTTGGCCTTTCTCATCACTGGTCACCTCAGCTCTCAAGCTGGTCTCCAGTTCACATCACTGTAATACCCAGAAACCCAACCAAAGATCCTTTACTAGTACTCTAAGTCTTCAAATGACAAATTCATAGATTGAAAAGCAAGATCTCTCAACCAAACTTCTTGGCACTGACCCCTTACCAACTCACTGAATGTTTAGGTATTGATAGAACTGATTTTGAAAGAATTGACATGGAAAGAATTGATTTTGAGATTATTGATTAGGCTAAACAAATTGATTTGCATTTGGGAATGATATTTTAGAAGTATGTTGTGAAAATTTAATTTTTTTGAATGCTAAACTGTTATCACTATTGATATATATAAATATATAGATTATTAGATATTTTTTGTGTGGATCGCACACCTAGAATAAATTCTTGTCAACATATAAGCTAAAAGAATTTGTTTATCTCAGAAATTCTAACTCACTGTAGAATAGATTTCGAGAATTCCTAAAGTTCTTCAAAATCTAGGCTGTCCCATTTTGTCTGAGGAAACAGCCGTTTTTTATTTTTCCACACAGGTTGAATCTTGCTATATTCACGACTCTTTGGTTACAACCTATGATGTTAATCAAGTATCTTGTTCAACCACCGTGTTTGCTCCGACTCTTAGAAACACCAAAGTTGAGCAACTTACCATCGCTCCCCCATGTGAGGAGCTCTCTGCATTAACACCGATCACTTTAATTATTAAGTTGGGCAACTATCCTCAATCATGTGATCAATAAACTCTATGAATTAATTAACACAGACTGGAATCATTTTTGTGTTGGGCAACTTGCCCTCACTTCCTTGAACAACAACCTCTCTGGCTAAATCAAGCACAGCAAAGGAGAAAATGTGACATGCTTCTTTTCTTTTATTAAGTTGAGGTGGATTGTAGATGAGAAGCATCATATTTTTAATTTATATTTCTTACCTTAATTTTTACTTTTTGTAGTTTATTCTTGTTACATTGATTAAAGTAATGACTGTGATTACTGAGTTCTCTACTTCTTTGTAATCTTTGCCAATTATCATCACTTATCCTGGACTTGCACCTTTGTGCGTTTTCACATTATTATATTAGTTTGTATTGAAAGATAATGATTCATGCTATGGAATATCAAATGAAAATTGCCCTATTCTATTCTTGAAAATTGGCAGGAGCATGAGAAGAAGCAGGCTATTAACAAAATTATTCCACAGTATGATATTGCTATTGTAGGAGGAGGGATGGTTGGCATGGCTCTTGCTTGCTTCTTGGGTAGGTATAATGTACATGGAGATGGGTGTGTCTAAGTCATTTTTTCTAGATGCAATTTCTGTAGATAGATAAGCTTTAGCAAAATTCCTCAGCTAGTCATGTCTTTACTGAGTTTAATTTTTTTGTCAATCTGCACCTATTTTACCCCTTATCTCAGTTCAATTAACTGAATAAAAGTTTCATATATTTTTCCTATCTAAATTTGTGGTGACTATTGAACTTATTCTGATCCGGATCCATAAAATATTTGACAATCTGTTACATTAGTAATATATGCTTTAATTTGAATTCTACCTACTTGGATCTATCCTTGGTCATTTGTTATAGCTTTCTAAATAACCGGTTTGGTTGTTCCAAACCATGTCAATGGATTACTAATCACCACCACTTTATCAATAAAATTATACTTAGCAATCACCTGTAGTCATTCATTATGATTAATTATTAAAGTATTTTTTTTTTTGCACAGCACTTTTAATCATAATTAGATTTTATTCTTGTAAGGTTCGAGTAGAAATTAAAAATGAATGGTTAGGCTTTTAGGATAGTATTTCATTGCATCTTAGTAGCCTTAAAGGTTTGGTATTTGGTAACTTCAGTTTTATCAAAGAGAGCATCATAGCATGTATTTATCCGATAGTCCAATTATTTGTGATCATTTACAAAGAATATGGCTCAACGTTGTTGACTTGTCCTGGCTTCCTATTAAATTTGAAGCTTGCATTTATAGTTTGAATATATTTGTGACAAATTGTGTTTTTGTTCTCACACTTCAATAATGTATCCTACTATTCTTGTTTTCAACTGTTTTTGTCTCTAATTTCTATTATTTTATTTGTCATGAAGTGGGTAAGACTGATAATGGCGATGAAGGGAAGTATTAAAAAATGAGAGAGTGAGATAGGGGCAGAGTGAGAGGTGGAAATAATAAAGTATAAGGTGATGTCAGGAACACTTAGAATTTTGTTTTTCCTTTTTAAAAGCTCTCTTTAGAAGCTGTCTTGAAAAGTGATTATTTCCTTAAAATAAGATTTTATCCAAACTCTCTTTAAGACAAGAACGAAAACACATAGTTTTGTAATTGATGATGATGATACTGACTAATGTATTATAACTTCAAATCTGGTGAATATTTTGTTCTTCCAGCAAGTATGCCAATGACAAAGCAGTTGAACGTTGCAATTATTGATAGTAATCCAGCTCTGGCCAGTGGCTTGCACATCAAGAAGGAAGACGCCCCTGATCCAAGAGTCAGTACAGTAACTCCTGCTTCTATATCTTTTCTCCAAGGTATTATGTTGTTAGTCAATAATCACCATCATTGTGGTTTCAAAATCTAATTATTTCTTTTTCTCTTGTTTTTTTGTTTAGAAAAGGAAAAACTTATATTAGAGAAAAAGGAGAAAAATACATGTGAAAGATGAGTTATTTTTTACATATTTAAAAGCTTACATATGTGTGTGTATACATACACACACACACACATATATATATATATAAACCAATAATATAACATGCCTACTAAATCCTTCTATACAGTAATGCATTTCTTCCAAATGTACATTTTTCTTACGGGAATTAGATACTACTGAAATGCTGTTTAACTCCAAAGAAGAAGGTAAGATGACTGTAGGCAAGAAAGAATTGAACCTAAGGCTTGCCCTTGAAACATTTGGAAGAAATGCTGCTTTAGATCCCGCCCAGATCAGATCAAGGGCGGTCTATTTTTTCTCTTTCTAAAAGATTGAAAGTTTACTACGGATGCTCTTTAGGCTGTGTTGGGTTGTGAACTTCACATCAAGGTGACAGGATTCGAACCTGTGGTCCTATACCAGTTTGGTGCATATTTATCAATATGCTCTAGCTTAGAGGGGGTGTTGAAAATTAAGATAAAATATCCTCTATTTATTTGCAATAAATGAAATAAGAGTATGTAAACCATCATCTATTGTCTAGTAAAACACATGGTTTTAGTCTAATTACTACGCTGTTCTTTTTCTTTTAACAATTACTTTTTGTCTATTTTCAGATGCTGGTGCTTGGAAATATGTTGAGCAAAACCGACATGCTTATTTTAATGTAATGCAGGTAACTTTTTTTCTCTCTCCTATTCATTGTTATTTATTATTTTCTCTTTGTGACTAGCACAATAGTGGAAATGGATTCTCAAAGTGCATAGTTATTAGGAGCATATTTAGGAAATTAACACAAATGTTGTGCAAATACCTATAAAGCACAACTCTGCTGTAGCAAGTCGGCTACACACATTCATATACCAACACTCATATGACACTGGTATGGTACATGTCCAATTCAAAGTATCAAATGCCTTAGAAATATTAGTTGTAATTGCTAAATTACTACCGAAACGTGTGAATCATATTTATAGCCTCCCAAGCAATGCCAATACAAGTTCTCAAATCTGTGGTGTAATAAATTTGACAATTTTCTTTAGATCATATTTGATAACGCCATGAATGGTTATTCATTACTTATCGGAAGTTAGTTGGAAAGTTAAATTACCATGCTGTAACAAGACCAGATATCTCCCTTGCTGTGAGCAGAGAAAGCCAATTTCACAACTCTCAACGTGAATGTCACTAGGATGCTACTGTCAATATACTTCAATCACTAGGGAGGACATGGGAGATGAAGGCTTACAATACGAAGATACAGGGCATATGGAGATTGGTGGTTAAACAACTGCTGATATTGCAAGCACTCTCCTGGATAGACACTCTACTTCATGATCTTTTGTGGAGAAAAGTGAATTTGTGGAAAAGCAAGAAGCAGACTTGGTTGATGCAATTGCTCACAGATAACAACATTTGTGAATAACAGTCAATGAACTGACAGTCAGGCGGCACTGCACATATCTTCAAATCCTATCTTTCATGAAAGGACTAAAATCATTGAGATTGATTGTCATTTTGTTTGGGAGAATGTTGTCTGCAAAGATAGCAACAAAATTCATAAAGGGTATGTTTGAACAAGCTTCTCCATAAGGACTTCTAACAGAGAAAAATAAGAAGAAAAAATTAATGGGTTTTTCCATAAGTTAAAATTAGTTTATTCACAAGTTAAAAATAAAAAGATTTAGAGAAGTTACATCAGAGATCTTCTACAAAGTAACTTACGCAGAAGTTAATTTCAAATTTTTTTCCTATTTTTCTTTCCTGAAAGTCCTTATGAAAAAGTTTGTCTAAATAGGCCTAAACTCTAATTTTCAACTTGTATACAATAAAGGATGGAGTCCATAATACTTCTGACAAGCTTGGTGTGTATATCATGGGCTCCAACTTAATGGGAAATGTTAGAATGTGTTTGGTATTTCTGGTAGGATTTGAAGTATATATAGTGTAATCAGCTAGGGACCAATTTAGGATTTGTATCTGAGATTGAATCCTTGCAATCAATTCCAACGCTAATATATACAGACCATGTGTAGACTGTTACAGACACAATGCCAGCCTATCAGTTTTATTCTCTAAATTCAAGTATCAGTTGAGAGAAGTAACTAACTTCACATAGTAGGATAAGGCTTTGGTGGTGGTGATTATTAAATATAAAATTTTATTCACTTTCTTTATTTAAGCACCTAACTTTGTTTATACCTTATTTTTTGTGCTTGCCTCAAGACCGGTGATTCTCCTTGTCTTGAGGATGCATTTTGCTTTGTCTACACTTTTACTCTACTATTCAACATTTCATGAATTGTTTTGTATCTCTTCGCAGGTCTGGGATTATACTGGTTTGGGATATGCTAGATATAATGCAAGAGATGTAAACAAAGACTTTCTAGGGTAAGTGTAGACATGTCGTCATTAAGTAAACCCCTTTTGCAAAAAACAGCTATTCCATTTCTAATTGGAAAACTTGATCACTTAGGTGTGTGGCCGAGAATAAAGTGCTCCACAATGCCTTACTGTCATGCGTAAAGGTATAAATTTGAATTTTGCGTGTGATATGCAGTATGTAATTACTTGGTTAGTAATTTTATGATAAGCAAGCATTTAGCCACTTGGACAATGTTCCAAATTGGGGAGTCTGTTCATTATTCATAACTAAAAACCGATAGGATTTCTCAGTCATGCTCCTGTTCTTAAATTCTCCTCTCTCCTGACACGTTATTATATTGTACAAAAATGACATTGTTTTGGCTAAATGATGTTAAGATGTCCTAGACTGGCTAGGAACATACCAAAAATACTCCTAACAAGACTTGGAAAATCCTATTGATCTAGATTTTGGGGGTTGAAGTAAGACCAGTTCATTTATGAATGCTAGGAACTTCATGAACTAGAAAGTCTGAACTTTTCATATTTTTCTTTCACTTGTCTTTCAATTCAGAGTGCAAGAATACTCTCTGAATAGTAAGCTTATTAATACTAGTGTTAAATGTGAATGGGATGAAATACTGTCATTCTTGGATGTTTTGCTGGTTTAGACATGTTTTAATGTTAGGACTATCATCAAGTCAGTAAATCTAGTTATGTTTTGGCTGATTCCACTTTTCCCCCATTAAGAACATTGTGTATTTCATTATGTATGAGTAAAATTTGTCATTTTGGGGCATACATACATTACATTGAGAACGACAACCTTCTTGACAGGATTCTGATTTCAAGACAACAATCTATCCTTTGAGGTTAAGTTCAATGACTTTGAATACAAGCTCTATGTCTATAGTGGAGGAGAATACAAATTCCGTAGAACCGTCATCTGCTCAAGGGCATGGTGCAAAGCTGCAACTTAGTGATGGAAGTAGCTTATATGCAAAGTTGGTGGTAATTTAAATGTGTTATGTTGCATTAAACAGTAACAAAATTTTGCTTAACTGCATTCTGGATGACAATTAGCGACCCCCTTATTGTTACATGTTAATGTATGTATATTAATAAAGATGCTTGTTGTGAAGGTTGGCGCTGATGGTGGAAAATCACATGTTAGGGAATTGGCAGGAATCAAAACGACTGGATGGAATTACTCTCAGAATGCAATAATCTGCACAGTAGAGCATACCTCTGAAAATGTATGTGCATGGCAACGTTTTCTACCCAGCGGTCCAATTGCTCTGTTACCCATAGGTGATAAGTTTAGCAATATTGTTTGGACCATGAGCCCAGCAGAGTCAAACAGTCGCAAATCAACTACTGAGGAAGAATTTTTAAAGGATGTGAATTATGCTTTAGATTATGGTTATGGACCTCGTCCTACGTCAGGCTTATTAGGAACTCGAGACATGTTCTCTTGGTTTAAAATGGATGCAGCAATATCAACTAATGAATTCTTTGAAATTCCTCCAAAAGTGACCAAGTTGGCATCTGAAAGGATGGTGTTCCCTTTGTCTTTAAGGCATGCCAATTCCTATTCCTCAAAACGTGTGGTTCTTATTGGAGATGCAGCCCACACTGTCCATCCTCTTGCTGGTCAAGGAGTTAATTTGGGTTTTGGAGATGCATTTTCTCTTTCAAGAATTATTGCAGAGGGGATTGCTTTGGGCTCTGATATTGGAGAGGTATGTTATGTCATATGTGTGCATTGGTTTGTTCCTGGGTGGTATAATCATTTGCTGGTTGGAATCCGGAAGGCTTCGTAGATTATCTCATTCATATATAGCTTTTGCAAAATACATTTTTTTTACCTACACATCTAACTTTATCAACTTAAATTTCTTTTATCACAAAATTTAAAACTAAATTGAGACTTTGGCATACCATTTTATTTTAAAGTATTAGTAAATTTCTACTGTCTAATTATACATCTATCAGTGTCTAAACTACTTAAAAGTTGGCATACAGCATTTTTTAAGACAATAATACACTATTCAACAATTATATTAATAAAATTTAATATCTGTAAAAAGCCATTAAATATGTAAGTTTACAAAAATTTGAGTAACTTTGGAACTGCTAATATGTTTGTACATATAAATTTGGTATGGTTATTTCTGTGTACGGTTCTGCAGGTAAATTTATTAAAGAAGTATGAAGCAGAGAGAAGATCAGGCAATATTATGATGATGGCTATCCTTGATGGCTTCCAAAAAGCCTATTCTGTTGACTTTGGACCTTTTAATATTCTGCGAGCTGCTGCTTTCCATGGGGCAAACTATATATCACCACTCAAAAAAAGTATCATTTCCTATGCTTCAGGAGACCATAAATTGCCCATTTTCTTGTGAATACAGAAATGTCAATAATTTTGGCATACTTAGGAAACTAAGTTTTAGCAAATGGAACTAATCAGCTTTACATTTCTAAAGTTGTTCTGATCTTGCTTCTTAATGCTGTGGTAAATATATATTGTCATTGAAGATTCTGGATTCTTCTTCGGCTACAGTGAGTATTTTAATCGCCCTCTTATTTTTTGTGGTCAAACATTTTAGGTGAGATGGCAATACCCATTTAGAAATTGGTGGTGGGGCTTACATGAAATTAGGTTTAAATCATTTCCTAAATTCAAGGCTTGAACTTAGTATATTTGCAAAGAATTTTTTCTAAGGGGGTAAACTTATTTTGAAAACTCAATTAAAAGGTCTACTGCAATACAGTTTTAGGTTCACAAATGTATATAACTGTAAACGATTACACCAAAGTTTGATTGCTTTTTCTTTTTTTTGTTTGGGTTTTAAAAGATTTATTAAGCAATACGAGTTAAACTTATTTATAATTTTCTTATTCAATAATAGTATTTATAAAAGTAAAAGATATATAAAATTAATTCAACTAAATTTATGCTGTTGATATCAAAATTACATAAAATTGTTAACATATATTCTTTGGTAACTTTTACTTGTAAAAATCTTAAAAACCATTTTAATTTATAGCAAACAGTTTTAAAGATATTTTAAATAATTCATTATAGATAACAATAATAATAATAATAATAATAGTAATTAAAGGAATTTAATATTAAATGCTAAAAAAATTCCTTATTATTTTTTAATACATTTTTACAAGGTAAAAATATTTGTTTTAACTCAACTTATTACTTTCAAAATTTATTACAAATTATTTCGTAAATTTCATTTTAAATTTTAAAACTCAACCACAAGCTAAACATATTAAAAAAAATCTGAAGTTAGAGAATAGAATTTAAAATATTTCAAAATGTCAAAATTTTATTTAATGATATTATTTTCAGATAATTGATTTCATGAAGTAAAAAAAGGGACTAAATGACAGAGAAAAACAAATAATACATCATATCATATATCGTACAGATT
>Ga0123341_1005983_pt1 | contig 10937 bp, 3 predicted proteins | sample Turbeapinknodule_FD_89959 | JGI IMG/M metagenome (GOLD analysis project Ga0123341, IMG submission 89959) | Root nodule microbial communities of legume samples collected from Mexico - Turtle bean Mexico pink nodule | ecosystem: Host-associated > Plants > Roots > Nodule | place: Mexico: Nepantla...
ATACTTAATATATTCAATTCACGAGAAGGAATTTTTTTAAATAATTTTAAAATTATTACATAAATATTTTTTTTAAAATTAATTATGATTAAGTAGAGAAAAAAAATTCAACCAAGTTATGATTCACATGATGACTTCAATTAAAAAAAATTGGACACATTAATTTCTTAATCAAAGTCGTAGTTAACTTCTAAAGTAAAATGTCGTCCACGCTTTTCCCATTTCAGTAAAAAAAATTTATTACCCATTAATTATTATTATTATAATTTTTTTCAAATAATGGAGTATTATAAATATACATTTAGTATATATATGTTTGTCATTTTATATATTATGATATCCGAATGAATTTGTAACATTTAGTTTGTTTTATGGGGAAAGCAAATTTATTGAAGAAGGCCAGCTAATAAAGAACAATGTTATTATATAACTTAATAAAAAATATAATTAATTATGTAATAAGAAAATAGTAGTATAAATATGGCTATCATCTAGCATTCTCAGTGTGATATAACAAGCTTTCTGAAAGGTGCTTGTGCTGCTGAGTTATTCTTACTTTGCCTTCAATGGAAGTCTCAAACTTTTTTAGCTTCATAGTGAATAACCCACAAGCCCCACTCCCTTATCCATGGGAAAGAATTTTTGATATTCAGGTAAATCTATCACTGTTTCTAACATGAGAAAAAAAGAAGTGTTCTTTGTTTATGAGTTAACAAATGAATGATTTGGTTTTTTTGATGACAGAGGAGAGTTGTTTACTATAAGCAGAATGAGAATGGAGAGATAGTTTTTGATTGCAGGTCACCAATCAATGTTGGAGGAGGTGTTTACATGGAAAACTCTCCTTTATCAAGCTACATGAATCAATACAGTCGTTTTGTTGTTCATCAATTGATAAGAGAGTATCAACATTCTTATGAATGTCCAAGAGTTTTTCTCTTCAGCATCAGTCGCAATTATGAGAGACCCTTTTATCACATTGTACAAGAACCAGCCATTCAATGCCCATCATGCTATATTACCATTAGAGGGCTTCCATAACTTTATCATCATCTATGTAATATCTATGAGAATCAAATAAAAATGTCAGCTTTAAATATGAACAAATTTCATACTTCACACTTGTGTTTAGATTTAGGGTACACTGTTCACGCAGACGGTTGTGAGGGTGCGTCTTTATAAAAAGAAAGTTATTTTTATCTTCATTAGGGATTGAGGGATTGCTAATCCCCCATGAATATTAAGGAACGATGGCGAGATGAGAGAAGAAGGTCATCAATAAACAAAATGAAAATTGAAAACAGTTTTAAATTGGAAAGTAATATTATGATAAACAAAGAATCGGATTCGAGTTCCCAAAATTAAAGGGTAAATTAGGAAAGATTAAAGAGAGAAAAAGTAATAAAAAATAACCATCATATCGAAATTAAAAGAACCAACTTTTTAATAAAGGCTTTGATGATAAACATGACTATAATTAGAAAAAATAGAATCAACAAACAAGTATTTAGACGAAAAACTTGTCATAATTTATTAAGAAGTGAATTTTAAGTCTAGTTCAATCTTATAGGCTTGTAAAGTAAGATTTGTACTCATTTATATACTATGAACTTTGATAGAAAACCTATCATAAAATATTAAGAAGTGGATTTTAAGCAACTCTGATAGAAAACCTATCATAATTTATTAAGAAGTGACTTTAAGTCTAATTTAACCTTACAAAATCGGCTTGTAAGTGAGGTTTGTGCCTATTTGTATACTATGAACTCCGATAGAAAATCTATCATAATTTATTAAGAAGTAGATTTTAAGCCTAATTCATCCTTACAAAATTGGTTTTTAAGGTGAGGTTTGCACTCATTTACATATTATGAATTGGTTTTATCTCTATTCGATATGTGATTTCCAACCTAATTTATGATAAATATTTATTGTCATTGAAAATTCTATACTTTAGTAATGACGTTTAAGACTAAAAATACTTCTTTTTGATATCTTGTATTAAATGAATTTAAAAGTTTTTGTGACGTTTCGTTCTGGAGTCTAAACAAATGTTTGTAACAAAATTTTGTGATAATAAATAAATAATATATGTAATAAGGTTATAATGTGAAGTTGTTAATACTTAGAGATGTGTACAAAGTAGTCAAGTGTAGGTAAGAATACTATTTTGGCACGATATCCAAATATATGATTTTGTTGGGTTCTTTTGTGAGTAAAGATCAAATAGATTTCAAGTATAAGTTATAAAAAATCTCATATAAATGATTATGTTATCACTTTCAAGTAAATCCTTAAGGTAATAAATTTGTGTCTTTTATTCTTGTATATTGCTTCTCTTACCTATTTTTATTATACTCAATGTGGGACTCCAACTCACACTTGACTTTAATAAATCTAAGTGAAATAAACTTTCAATTTAATGACAATTCAAAACACAACATATCGAAATATATTTAGCTAACTATAATTTAAGTCTCATAAAACATAAATTATATTATGCAATGTGATGAGCATATAAAAAAAATATGCAGATAAAAAGGAAAACCTGATCACCAAAATCAAAATGTTTAATAAAATTGGTAAGTTTTATGATATTTTATATATTTTTGTAATAATTATTATGAATTATATTAATAAATATAACCACATCCCAAATTATATTGTAGGTACAACTTTTACCTTAAATTCTCAATGTAATAACCTAATAAAAAAACCCTAATTTTTACTATGGTGTTCCAATCTTGCCTTCAACTTTGCCTTCACACCCACCCCAATGAAGTGAGAATCCTATGATCCTCCACCATCCACTCTTAAGCAAGGAGGAGAAGTCCTTCATGACCACGAGCACAACACTATAGAGGTAGAGTGACTTGTGTAATAAAGATAGAGGAAAAGCCACACGGAGGAAGTAGATGATGAGTAATGGAGTCAAAGAAGCCATGGGTAACATCGAGAAGCTAATGTCATCCAATATCTCGTGTCCCTTCATCTTAAATTTTATGTTAATGTTTTCCACATAACACTATGAATTGTCGAATTGAAGTATATGTGCATTTGGGGGTAAAGGTTGATGTGGTAGTAGTCATTCAACTTTCTAATAACCATGTTAGTAACACAAACAATGGTAGCACAAATTAGAATTGTATTGAATATATAAGGATTGTTTACAATGTTGAATACGATGAAGCAATAAAACTTCAAAAAAGGTAAATTTGTTTGATCGTATACTATTCTTTACTTAGTTATGATGTATAATGAATTTTGTATCTAGGTTCATTATGTTTCAATGAATCTTTTAGATGATGAGAAACAATATAAGATGAATTTGTAAGAGAAATCTTATGTGATTTGCAAGCTCCTGAAGATGACTTCTTTTTCCTAAAAAGACTAGATGGTTTGTTAGTATGCATAAGGATTGTACAGTGATTGAAATTATGTTGTTTGAATAAAATTAAGAAGTTGTACACTAGAACAAAATGGCACATGCTCTTAAATCATTGTGTTTGTGTTTGTTTAGATTTTGTATTATTAAAAATCATCCAAGAGTATTGTTTAATGCAATTTTATAGGTTTTCTTATATTTCAACGAGTTAATTTTTATTTTGATTTTAGTGAGTATTTATTTTTTCATCTTTAAACTTTGAAATAAAGATTCAGGTAAATATGTACTTCTAAATAAACCACCTCTTATATTTTTCAATGGAGTTTGTGTAAATGTTCATTCATGGTATACTTTTGGAGGTTGTTTCAATGAATCTTTTATGTGATAAGTAATAATGTTAGATGGATTTGTAGGAAGAGTCCTCTGAATTTTGCATGTTGAGAAAGATGACTTAATTTTTCTTATCTTTTTTTCCTAACATATTAGGATTCTTTCTTAATGTGTATAAGGATTGTAAAATTATTGAATTGTGCTCTTTGAGTAAAATTAAAAAAGCAATGCGCTTAAAATAAAAAAGTATGTACTCTTTAATCACTATGTTTGTGTCTTGTTGAATGTTGTATTATCCAAAATCACATATGATAATTTGCTAATGCAATTTTATAGGGTTTTTTTTTTCATTTTAAGGTGTTATTTTTTATTTTGCTTTCAGTGATTTTTTCTTCTTCTTTGTTCTCCTCTTTAAAGTTTAATAACAGCATGATGTTACATTGTTATAAGTTTTTGTAGATTTAAGTATTTCTCTTTTTCTAAAGAAGTGAACTCTTCATTTAATTATAGTATACAATGAAATATGTGCACATATTTACTTATGCTATGCTTTTGGAGTACATTTTAGTTGATCTTTTAGCTGACAAGTACTAATATATGATGAATTTATAAATCTTCTTTCATTTTCTCACTAAAGAATTTACCTTCATTTTTTCTTATATTTTTATTTCATTTTCCCTAACATATTAGTATTATTTATTGGTGTGTTGAAATTGTGTTATTTGAGTAAGATTCATAAGTAGTGCACACAAAAAAAATGCATATACTCTCAAATCAATATGTGTTTGTTTGATTGTTATATTATTCAAAATTATTATGTGTTTGTATGAATGTAGTATTACCCAAAATCATGTAGGAGTATTAATTAGTACAATTTAATAGTTTTTATTATTATTTTAAAGAGTTATTTTTTATTTTGATCTTAGTGAGATTTTTTATTTGTTTTCCTCCTCAAAATTTGAAATAATATGTTACATTGTTATGAGTTTTGTAGATTTAGGCATCTCTACTTATAAAGGAGTCCTTTCGGTTAACCATAGTTTACAATGAAGTTTGTGTACAAGTGCATTATTACACTCTTGGAGGATATATCTTCCATCGTTTGCAAGGTTGATGAAGATAACTTCATATTTTTATCTTTTATCTTTTTCCTAACATGATTGAATGTTATGATTTGTTAGTGTATGGATAATGATTACAATATGATTGAAATTGTGTTATCTAAGTAAATTATGTAATATACTATAACAAAAAAAGGAATGTGTTCTCAAATCACTATGTTTGTGTTTGGTTGAATGTTGCATTTTCCAAAATCACATTAGAGTATTAGTTAATGTATATTTTACAATGTGATTGAGATTGTGTTATCCAAGTATATATTATGTTATATACTACAACAACAACAAAATGCTCTCAAATCACTATGTTTGTGTTTGGTTAAATGTTGCATTTTCCAAAATCACATTATATTTTAGTTTATCTTTTAGCTGACAAGTACTAATGTATGATGAATTTATAAAAGTCTCGTGTCATTTTCTCACTAAGAAATATGCCTTCATTTTTTCTTATATTTTTCTTTTCTTTTCCCTAACATATTACTTTGTATAAGAATTGCTTAGTGATTGAAATTGTGTTATTTGAGTATGACTAATAAGTAGTGCAAAAAAAAAACAAAAGAGGTATATACTCTAAAATCACTATATGTTTGAATGTTATATTATCTAAATTATTATGTTTTTTGTTTGAATGTTATATTGTTCAAAATTATTATGTTTCTGTTTGAATGCAATATTATCCAAAATCATGTAGGATGGTTAGTGCAATTTAATAGATTTTTATTATTTCAAATAGTTTTTTTTGTTTTGATTTTAGTGAGAATTTTTTTTATCTATTTTCCTCTTCAAACATTGAAATAATATGTTACATTGGTATGAGTTTTATAGATTCAAGTATCCCTACTTATAAAGGAGTCATTTTGTTAATTATATTTTACAATGAAATTTGTATACAAGTTCATTAATGATTACACTATGAGGATATACCTTTCATCATTTGCAGACCGAGGAAGATAACTTCATCTTTCTTATCTTTTATCTTTTCCCTAGCATAATTGAATGTTATGCTCGATTAGTGTGTATGGATAAGATTACAATGCGATTGAAATGATGTTATTAAGTAAATTATGTAATATAACAAAAGGAATATGCTCGCAAATTACTATGTTTGTGTTTGGTTAAATATTGCATTTTTCGAAATCACATTGGAGTATTGATGAATGCAATTTTAGGTATATATATGTGTATGTATGTATGTATATATAAAGAGAAATTACACTCACCTCTCTTGATATATTCTTATATGACACTCATATATTCTCTTTCTGGTAAATAAACATCTTTCGATTAAACTCGTTATAAGGTCAAAATAACCTATCTCTTGGTGTATAAGTTGAGAAGGGCACTCTAATGAAGGTTGAAAATAAAATTACATAAAGATCCACACGTGAAGGATGCTCTAACGCTAAAGTTGGTAAGTGAACAAGAGAACAACTACAAAATAAGCACACATATTAAAAGAATGAGTTCAAGTTGAAGTTTGTCTTCTTATTGTGGCGTGCCATTATATATGTTTGTTTGGACTTATCTTTTAGTATATATTTCTATCATATTAGATCATATAAAGTTGCTGTAATCAAGTAATATGTTGAAGATAAGAGTTTATCCCTCAGACTCTATTACTTGGTGGTTATGTAACTAGTGTGTGTTTGTGCGTGCATGTATATATATACAATATACACACAAACACACACACACACACATATATATATAATATAATATAATAAGTCATGTCCTAAGACTTTATCTCTTTATAACAACATAATTATTATTTGAATATGTAAGATAGTAATTAATTATAAAATAATAATTGATATATAAGATAATTGGTGAGTATCTCAACGTACATAGGTACACAAGTTCCTAAACTTGAAATTTGCATACAATATGAATTACATAGATAAATAATTTGTTATTATTGATATTTCAATAAGTGAGACAAAGTTAAAAATGGTCAATGCATGAAGTTGACTTGAAGATGCTTAACAATCAACAAATAAAGGTCAAATAGAATAACCAAGTTAATAATAAGTTGTTAGACATAAATTTATCTTGATAAAGTGGTACATTAATTTTACATTGTTTTAAACAAAGAAAATACAAATCCAAGACAAAATAAAATTTGTGATACACTAAAATGAATTAGTATAATTATTTTTTATATTCAAATTTTAATTAAGCATGTCAACGTGACTATGAATGATTTTAATATATTCTCTTAATCACGTTTATCATGTACAAAAGTACAAGAATTATATAAGAGGTTTTTCCATGAAGGTGTATAAAAATTGTGTAAAAGTTTGATTTGGTTTGGTTCAGATTGCATAATTAATTTAAATTAAACCAAACAACATCGCACATGTTTTATTTTGTCATTCTTTAGTATAAACCGAATCAAATCGCACCATGAATATCTTATTCAGAGGTTCATTCAGAGAAGTTTGACTTTATTTACATGAGTGTATGAGGTACAAAAGTGATATTGCATTAGAGGTTCATCCATTAAAGTGTGATTGCGTCCACATGAGTGTGAGATGTACACTAAAAGAGAAAAATTGTATCAAAAGATTTTCTTGGATACTCGATCTCAGAAGGTCAAGAGTGGTATAGATCTCAATCTGGGTATACATCGATAAAGAAATACATTTTTCTTTTAAGACACTCTGCGATCCTTTGTTTACTCGAGCTTGGGGAGCCAGTATATGATATGTATTTGACCACTTGTCCACTCGCCTTGATTGTTGTAGTGATTGTATTATTACTTTGTGATTGCAAGAGATGGTTAAACAAATGAATAAGGAATTATTTTTGCACCCTCTTAGGGGGTGTGTAAAATATGAAGTTGTCCCTAAACTTGGGATACATCATCTTCATCTTCCCCCCTCTCTATCGTTATTCGTTGCTCACTCATGCATCAATTGCTTGGACCTTTTCTCACAATTTTTTTCATTGTCACTATTGTTGCAATGACAACCACCACATACCGTGACACCATTTTTTTTCCATGAAAGGTGTGTGATGCACTTTTATCATTTAATTTATGTGGGTTCTATAATACTCCATATTACGTTATCCAAGAATTTCATGGATTGTGTAATCAGAGAGTGACTTATGGATTATATAATCTAGAAGTGTTTTTGTGGGAATAATAGCTAATGGGTTGTGCAATTTGGAAGTAACTTATGGATGAACGTTGTCCTCTTCTCAATTGTTGGATCCACTCTAATCCAACAAGTTCAAATGGTTGAGCATGAAACGACATGACCAACTGAACCATTAGATCTCTTATATAAGGAAATAGGTTAAACTCAAACGAAATACTAAGAAACGCAAGTCTAATCACCATCAACACTGCAAACCATTAATTATCAAAATTGTCACTTTCTACGTCGAGACACCAAACAGTGACATCTAGAATATTCTAAAAGTTTCTCATCAAGCCTAGGGTGCAAGTGTACCGTTCGGGGCCGAGTGAACCACGTCACTCGGTATCGAATGTCGTCTTATCAAATATAATTCATGCACCAAAGTATATTTTAGCTTTAGCTTAATTTGCATATGTTTTCATGAATAGAAATAAATGAAGAGATTCAACTCTACCTACGTAATGTTCTTCAGTGAAGAGTCGTGCTCCACAAATTACAAATTGCTAGAGTTAATTTATCAAACCATTAAGATACCAAACCGAAATGAAATTCACCACAACTGAAATCTCTAAGACCCAAAAATCAACAAAAGGAAACCATACCAATCCAATCCAATCCAATCAAATCAGATAACATTGGATAAATCGAACTCAGAAAGAATGTGAACAAACCTGAACAAATCCTTCCGCGAAGGCGCCGATGGTGGCGATTTCGGATAATCGCGAAATGATTTCTTACAACTTGGTGACAACTTCGTGAGGAGGGTTCATGAGGAGCGTTTGACTGTGAGGAGTGTTTGAACATTTAGGGCTTCAAGTTTAGGCAGAGAGAGAGAGGTTTGAGCATTTAGGGCTTCGTGTTTAGGCAGAGAGAGAGGTTTGACTGTTTAGTCAAACCAAATTTTCAAAAATAATTGGGAATAAACTAATTTCGGTTATCAAAAATATTTTAAAAAATAATTGGGAATAATGAGGGAAGAAAAACTTGTTTTTATTCTGAAGTATAATTGTGATGGTTGAAAATGACATATTTTGAAAGATAATTGTGGTGGTTAGTCAAATGACATATTATATTGAAATTTGTGGCGATTATTAATAACCGCCATATTAAAACCGTCACTTTTTACACGATTTTTTGTAGTGCTTTCTTTAACAAGTGAGCAACACATAATATATCAAAATTAATTTGATACGTAAATGAATTTTAATTACAGTTGTTCTTATAACTTCTAGAGCAATTTGTTCTCCAATCCCAATATTTACTTTTGAAATATTAGATTTGTTGAACTCTTTAAAAAGTTCTTGATCATGAGTAATGTGACTTGTACAATCACTATCCATAAGTGAATCATTTGTAGATTTGTTGGTTGTAAAATATGATGCGACAAGAAGTTATTACTTTTGTGATTCGTCCTATACACTCTTGACAAATTCTTAGGGATGTTGGAATTTACATATCTTTTCTACATGTCCCAATTAACCACATTTGTGAAATTTTATATCTAGCATTCACCAATACCTATTGTGTTAGTGATTTTTTTTTTCTGCATTAACAACAAGACAAAAAAATGTGTGTTATTATTTTGGTTGTATTTGCTCCTTTTGTAGTTATTTTTTAAAAACACCTTTGATAATATGAACTAAAGTACCTTCAAAACACAATCTTTTTTCATTAATCTCCATTGCTCTTGTATTTGTAAGGCATGTATGACTTCTATCAAAGTAATTGTAGACATATCCTTTGTATTTTCCAATAAAGTAAAAGATAGTTCATATTTATAACACTATTACCAAAATTTTCTTAACTAGTCTACAATCATGAAAATCCTTACCCAATAATTTTTCTTGTTAGCAATGCCAAACAACGTGTTTGAGTATTTAATAGTTGTCGTTTTGCTGTCAAATTAAGATTATTCTAGCGTAGACCTATTTCACGCTAGAAAGATGATAATATAGATGTAGTCAAATGACCCCAAGTCGTCTCCCAATGGTGAAATTAGTAAATCAATGTTTAGAATATATCTACAAGAAAGAAAAGTTAGCAATAACAATAAAGATAAAAAGGGTTAAAATTGTTGTGCAGAAAAAAAATATCAATTAAAAAGCGATTGATCCCAAGTTCTTCCACCATTGAATTCTTCATAGGTTCTCTAAAGATTATTCCTTTCTCAATCGTCCAACAGAGCTAAACCAGATTGAACATGCGCCAATCTGATTCAAATGAAACTCACTAGTAAAGTATGCGTTTACTGGTTTAATCAGTGTACCCACTTTGTTCCATGCCTATACTTCATGGGAATGCTTTTCTCCTCTCCCTTGAATCATGTGCCCAAGAAATTAATTAGAACAATGCAAACTAACTAAAAAAAACCAAAGTTTAAGATAGGGAAGACTCTTAATCATGCATTCAAGTACAACCTCTCACAAAAACCCATTTTTCCAAGATATTAAACTATTCAAACAACTGCTTTAGATAATTAAAAATCGAAACTTTTATTGAACAAAACCTCAAAACTCAATTTACAAAATAATCAACAAAAAAGGTTTAGCCTTCCAAGCGGAGGGAAAATGAAAAACAAAAGAATTACAAAAAAAGAAAAAGAAACTAAAAAAACCCTATCAAACTCCTCTAAAATGCGATCCCAAAAGCTCCATTTTCCTTCCTCTGAAGTCTCTTTTATAATATTCTTTTCCAAATAACCTCAAGTTTTATTATTGCTTCTCTTTCATAAATATTGTTTCCAATTTTCTTCATATTTATGCATTGATTATAATTGATTCCAACATTGATGTGAGAGATATTGCAGAAGATTTTCTTAAATAATGTCTTCAAATTATATTTTCTCTATTTTTGAAGGATATTGCACAAGAATTTTAATTGTAGGATTTTTAGAGAATATCCCGACAGAAATTTGCATTCAATTCCTTTTCTAAAATATTTATAGATTTAATTCTCTAATTC